>ERZ795030.177-NODE-177-length-105841-cov-7.857514_pt1 | contig 105841 bp, 101 predicted proteins | sample MGYA00375122_ERZ795030 | MGnify/ENA primary metagenome ERZ795030 (study PRJEB30165, sample SAMN05720146) | activated sludge metagenome | isolation source: anaerobic digester from wastewater treatment plant | place: Japan | collected 2015-04-20 ... | reverse complement strand
AAAAGCGGTATTTTTGATAATTTCATTCCTGTTATCCCAAAATTCCGATTCTTACCTTTGTTAATATTCAGCCAAAAAACGTTCAATATTAACTATTAAGTATTTTGGTCTGCCGAACCATCTTGTTGTGATGGCGTTTCTTCAGTCGGAACAGCAGTATCCGTCGGTGGAACGGTTGTAGAGGTTGGAATCGGAGTAGATGTGGGAGCTGCAGTCGGGGCGGTCGTATAGGTCTTGGTCGGCTGCAATGTCGCTGAAGGAACATTTGTAGCGGTCGGATTGATCGTTCCGCGATAATAGCAAGGGCTTTTGTATGGATTGGCAATTTTACAATAATCTTCGCAACCCTGACCTTGTTCGATGCTTCGAGCGGCATCCGAACACATATAATCAAGTTGGGATGAATAGGCGGTAGCCTGGCTTGTCAATGTGATTGTCGGAGTTAAGGTAGGAACAGATGTTATGACGGATGTCGTTCCGACAATTACATTATAGGAAAAAGTCAAAACAGTAGCATTATATGCATCTACCAGTGTCCAGGTCTGTGTGTAAGTTCCATAATTTTCGGGAGCAGTCATGTATATCGATGCGGTGTAAGTTCCACCGGAAGCGACATCTCCGGTCAGCGGATAAGAAGTCGCATACGACATCTGAGTACCTCCCGAATGGATGATTTTGTAGGACGTATTCCAATAAGTTGTTCCGGTGTTCTTAATCTGAACGGATAAATAAAATGCCTGTTTCGGCGTAACCTGTATATTACTTGCCGGTGAAAAACCGATTAGTTCTCCTCCATTGTACAGACCCGTAGCCGGTTGGCCGGAAACAACTGTTGCAATTGCCACAGTCTCCGCATAACGCAGGATAGTCGGAAGAATGATCGGCGTTGCGGTATAATTCGGTGTTTCGGTAGGCGGGACGGCTGTATCGGTCGGAGTAATTGCGGCTGCGGTCTGGGTAATGATTTCAGCTGCGGTGGCTGCCGCTTCTGTATTGAGCTGAACTACTTTATTCGGTGTGTTTGAGCAAGCTGTAAAAGCGAGCATCGTACACAAAACGGTGATCAACAAGCTCTTTCTTTTTAACATATTGCTTCCAATCTCCCGGAGACTTTTTATAAAAATGAGTGTCTCTTAATATCGTATATGGTTCTCAATGTTTGTTCCTAATAAAAATCTGTTATCAAATTTCCAAATGAATAACACTTAACCCCATCTTGATCCATACTTCTGCCGTTCAGGTGACAATATTCTTCGCAACCGTTTCCCTGAATATTACTTCGATCCGGGTCGGAACACATCCAGTAAAGTGAGTTCGGAGTACTTGTCGGTGCGCCCGGTTGATCAGTAACAAAGGTTTGTTCTCCGACGATAGCGGTGTAATAAACGTAATAAAACTGAACCCCTTCGGGATTCGCAAAAGCCCATTCCGTTTGATATGTTCCGAAAGTGCTTGGTGCGGTCGCAGGCATGGAAATGGTCAGGATTTCACCCGGAGCGACCACCGTATCAATAGAATAGGATGATTGATCCGCAAGCTGAATTCCTTTATTGTGATAAAAATGATATTTTCCTGACCAAGTCGCGGTCCCAACGTTTTTTAATTGCCATGTCAATGTAAATTTCTGCCCCGGGATGAATTGGTTGGGATAAGGATCGACCCAAACGAATTCGGCTTTATAAGGATTATCCGCTGTGGAGGTTGTCGGAGCAACGGTAACATTCGAAGCGATTGTCGGAATGACAATCGGTGCCGTCGTCACAGTCGGTTCTTCGGTCGGAGTCGATGATGGAATGACCGTAGCTGTTTCACTGGGTGTAACGGCAGCTGCCGTTTCAGTCAATTGAATGATCAAAGTTTGGGCAGCTTCGGTGTAAATAGATTCTTTCATGTCCTGTGGCATATTTGTACATGCCGGAAGTAACAAGACAAAAAGAATGACGATCAGTTTTCGATTCATAATATCCGTTCCATTTTTTTCAATGTACCCATTATATTCGAAAATAGGATTCATAACCATTTTAGAGAAAACGATCGTAAAAAAACGGATTATTGAATAGGATCGAAAAAGAGCAAATTAAAGAACAAAGACGGGTTATGCATTCTTAGTGCCTTAATCCGTCTTGAAAATTCAAAAAAATACCCTTATTTTTTTAGGATATGTAAACAATCTTCCATGAAAGAAATTTTTACCGAAGAACCTTCCGGTATTATTTCAAGTCGTGAGGGGTCGGTCTCATGAGCGGTTAATTCGTTTCCATTAAAATCAAGGATATATTCAATTGATTCCCCCAAATATGCGGCTTGTTTAATAGTTGCCGAATACTTTCCTTCCTCTGTGCGAACTTGAATCATTTCCGGACGAACGATTATTTCCACTTCTTCCCCGATCGTAAATTCATTATAATGAATATCGTTAATCGTCAGCGGGTTTCCTTCAACCATAATAATCAATTCATCATTTCTTTTTTCAATGATTTTTCCTTCCAAGAAGTTTGCCCGACCGATGAAATCGGCAACGAATTTTGTCTTGGGATAGCGATAGATATCACGCGGTTTGCCGATCTGCTCAATTCGGCCGTTGTTCATCACGACAACTTTATCCGAAAGCACCATTGCTTCCAATTGGTCATGAGTAACATAAAGACAAGTGAAACCAAGTTGCCGTTGTAACTGTCGAATTTCAAAACGCATTTTCTCACGAAGTTTTGTATCCAAGTTGGACAAAGGTTCATCCATGAGAAGGACTTTAGGCTCCATAACTAACGCCCGCGCTAATGCCACTCTTTGTTGTTGTCCTCCGGATAGCTGATTCGGTGCACGGGTTTCATATCCTTCCAAGTGAACCATTTCGAGAACCGCATCGATTCTTTTTTTCTGTTCCTCTTTGCTCATTTTTTGAACATTCAATCCGTAAGCAATATTCTCATAAACATTCAGATGAGGAAATATTGCGTAACTTTGGAAGACCATTGACATATCTCGCTTATGGGTCGGGACATCATTAATAATTTTCCCGTCGAGAATAATATTTCCGGAAGTCGGAAATTCAAAACCCGCGACCATACGGAGCGTGGTCGTCTTACCGCAACCGGAAGGCCCCAATAATGTGACCAGTTCTCCTTTATTAATCTCGATTGTAATCCCGTCAAGTGCCCTGACTTCTTTCGCACCACCCCTTGCAGGAAATACTTTAACTACGTTATCAATTACTAAGTACATAATCTTCTCTCCCTATTCAGAAGCCTGCGTTCAGATCAATGTTGGTATCTATTTTCAAAACTTTTCGGGTTACAACGCCCATCAATCCGATAAATATCAAAACGATAAAAATTATAACGGATGAATAGGTTGCCGCATAGCTGATTCCATCTTGCTCCCATCCGCTCATAATGGATGCCGTAACAATCTGCCATTTTGCGCTTACAAGGAAAATAATTGCCGAGAGGCTTGTCATGTGTCGGGTGAATGAGAAGATCAAACCTGTCATAAAGGCGGGCAAGATAAGCGGCAAAGTCGCTTTCCGAAAAGTGTATTGACTGTCTCCGCCGAGAATATTGGATGCTTCTTCGATGGATCCGTCAATTTGTTGCAGTGCCGCAACACCGGAACGGACCGATGCGGGGAGAGATCGAATTAGAAAGGCAAATAATATAATATACGCAGTACCATTCATTTTCATTTGATCACCGGTGAATAAAATGGCAATTGATAGAATCATGAAAAGGGTTTTGAAAAAAGTTTCAAATTTCCCATGATATTCATAGATCATGATTGCAGTAATGAAAAATAAACATACACCGAGGAAGAAAGTCGGAAGAGAGAAAGGAACTTCAATGTAATCTGCAAACTGCGTACAAACTGCTTTCCACCAGCGGACACTTTGTGTCTTTCCGTATATTCGGATGGGTTTTGAAATGATCAAGATCACTTTATTTAGGATAATATAAATACCGATAAAAAAGGAATATTTTCCTAATTTACGATAATTTTTCTGAAGCAGAAAGTAGAATCCGATCAAAATGAAGATGGCACCTATCAAATAATAAATTCCGTTTAATCCGATACCAAATGCGGCGGGAGCTTGTGATTCGGCGGAAACCGGTCCGGTAAGCCACCCATTTTTTCCCCATAAAAATCCGCCATCATCCAAACAGCTCATGATTAATCCCAAAATAATCCCCGGAATGAGAATTTTTACCCGTTGAAAGTTGGCTTTCGATACACAAGTGATATAAAACCATGAACAAACGATGATCAAGAAAACTGCTAACCCCGGATTATTAAAGTTAAAAGCCAAAATAAATCCCATACCGACAATTGTGCCGGGGACGGCACCGCCGAGATTCGAGCCGAAATCCAAAATTTCTTTGCCGGCAAATTTTTTCCGAACAATCAAGAAAGCGATAATCATTCCCAATAAAGCTGCAAAGGGTGTCGCGTACAGGCTGAGAAAGGTGGTATCGAAAATGGCTTCCAAGCCACGTCCAAACATTTTTGTCCAATTTGAAAGTGTCGGAGTAAAATCGATTCCCCAACCTTTTACGAATGAACTTGCAATTACGGTGATATAAACAAGTAAGATAAGAATACAAACAAGGTAAACCATGGTTGCGAAGATAATGCGAATCGTCTTATTTTTTTCATAGACCCTGCCAACGGTGGGCTTTCCGGTTACCGAAACATAAGAACGACGAGTTATATAATATCTTTGAACGATATAAACAATTAAGGTGGGAAGCAACAGTACAAAAGAGAGAGCGGAAGCTTTTTGATAATTAAATTCCCCGATAACCGACATATAGATTTGCGAAGACAAAACCGTGACATTTCCCGAAATAAATTGAGGGTTGCCGAGATCCGCAAGGGATTCAACAAAAAGCAATAAAAAGCTGGATGCTATTCCCGGAATCAAAAGCGGGAGAGTTATTGTTCTGAAAAGATAGAAACGGCTGGCCCCTAATGTTTCAGCGGCTTCTTCCATCGAAGCGTCTAATCTTTCCATCATCGATTCCAACATTAAATAGGCTATCGGGAAAAATGTCAGTGTCTGTACAATAACAAGACCGTCCATTCCATAAATATCATTCATGCCCGGAGTGAATTTGATTCCCAATAAAGTCTTTGTAATCAAGCCGTTTCTACCAAACATTTGGATCATGGCAATTGCAACCGCAAAAGGAGGAGAAACCGTCGGCACCAATGCCAATAGATGAACAAATTTTTTCCCCGGGATATTGCATCTCACGGTGGCATAAGCAAAAATGAATCCGAGAAATGTTCCGAAAGTGGCTGAGAAGATGCCCATCTTAATCGTATTGGAAAGAACCAAGCGATATGTTCGTCCGTAAGTTGCCGTTTCCTGCAAAATCAGGCCCGCATTTTTAAAGAAAGTATTTATTCCCTGTAAAAAAGTTCCGTCTAAATATCTGGCAAAATGAGTAAAATCTGCTTCGCCGGTATCGGAAACAAATCCTCTTATAATCGTCCTAAAAATAGGAAAGAAAATAAATATAGTCAAAATGATGATCGAAAAAATCAGAGCAATCATCAATATCGGATCTTGGGCAATTAATCCGAATTCATGAATCCTACGCTTGATCCCTTGAAATCTGGTTTTTGGGGGAATACTATCAGAATTTACGGTCATACTCAACTCCGATTGAGAAATTTATAAATATTAAAGAATAAAAAAATGTTACAAAAATGGGCGGTTTTCTTCCGCCCATTTTTATGACAAAAATCTTAATCAAGGAACTATGGTTGCTTAATTAATACGCCGCTTTCATCCATATCGGCATTTTGAATTTCATTGGCAAATTTGTCTTGAAATTCCTGCTTATGTGCGCCAGACCATTGAAAATCATAATCGATCAGTTTTACCTGCAGTAATTCCGGATGGGAAAGTTCGACACCGGTAACAGTCGGTGCTTGATAGGATTGGAATTTTGGCCCCAAAGACTGCGCTTCGGGAGTCAGTGCCCAATCATACCAAAGTTTCGCATTCTCAAGGTTCTTCGCGCCTTTAAGAATGGCTTCCGCACCCACTTCATATCCCGTTCCTTCTTTCGGGAAAGTAATCACGAGATGAGCGCCGTTGTCTTCAATTTCTTTAACACCGTCATGTGAGAACATAATAGCAACAGCAAATTCGCCATTCGCAACATATTTTCCGGCTCCGGAACCTGACTTTGTATAAATCGCTACCTGTTCATTAAATTTCTTAAGATATTCCCAACCTTTTTCTTCGCCCATCACCTGCAAAACCGTTGAAAGGAAGGTATATGCGGTTCCCGCAGTGGAAGGATGCGAAATAACAATCTGACCTTTAAATTCCGGTTTCAGCAAATCTTCAAAAGAAGTCGGTGCTTCCACACCCGGATTCTCGGCAAGCCAATCCGTATTGGTAATGAAACCGAGTGAACCCATATAGATCCCGGTGTAATAATGGTCTTTGTCAACAAAAAGATCATAATATTCGGGAATAATGTTTTTCAAATTGGGAGATTCATATTGCTCAAGCAACCCCAGAGGTTTGGCTGCAATAAAAGTATCCATTGGGCCACCCCACCAAATATCGAAGGTAGGATTACCGGCTTCAGACTGAACTCTGGCTAAACCTTCACCGGATGATAAGCGGATCCACTGAACATCGATCTCCGGATATTTTGCTTCGAAGGCTTCCTCCATCCCTTGGCACCATAACTCTTGCGGTGTGCAAAGGACATTTAATTCACCACTCTGGGCGAAAACCGGTGCGGCAATTGCCAATATGAGCAGAGCAAAAGTAAAAATTAGACTACGTTTCATTGTTTTTCCTCCTGGTAGAATGTTAGATGTTGTTTGAACTGATAATCCCAAAAAACACAGAAGAAATTATTTGATTTAGATGAATACTTTATATCAAAATATTTACTTCTTTATAAAGAGTATACCTTTAAAATCTGATTTTATCGTTTATGATTTTCATCCTGTTTTTCTGTGAGATTGATTATCGTAATCAACGGTCAGGGATCGGATTAACTGAGGGAATAATTGAAAAAATCCGGAAGACGAAAGGGGAAAGCAAAAAGATTTATCCGTTATTCTTTACCAGTGCGTCTCTGATTTGGGTGAGCAGTTTGATTTCTTCCGAAGGTTCCGTGATAACAGGGGCGGGCTCTTCCTTTTTCTCGGTATGCATCGCTTTAGCCATTGCTTTCATGATAAAGAAAAGAATGACAGCAATAATCAGAAAATTAATAACCGCCGCGATGAAATTTCCGATTGTGATCACAGGAGCAGCTGCTTCCTGCGCCTCCTTAAGCGAAGCATACGATTGTCCATTCAGCGGTATGAACCAGCTTTTAAAATCGACCCCGGAAGTCAGCAAACCGATAAAGGGCATCAGAACATCATTAATTAATGAATTAACGATGGCGCTGAACGCTGTGCCCATGATCACGCCGATAGCCAGACCGATTACATTGCCTTTGGCAATAAATTCATAGAATTCGGAAAACGTCTTCTTCATAGGATTGATCCTTTAAATGTATTTTGACGCTTTAGATATGTGAGATGTTTTAGTAATAACTCACATTATTTCTTATAGTTGAGATAAGCTTCCATGAAGCCATCCAAATCTCCGTCTAAGACAGCCTGGGCATTTCCGACTTCATAATCGGTCCGATGATCTTTTACCATTTGGTAGGGGTGGAGAACATAAGACCGAATTTGACTTCCCCATTCCGCCTTGACGTAATCACCTCGTAATTCACCGAGTTCTTTTTCATGTTCCTGATGTTTTATTTCCAACAGTCTGGATTTCAACACTTTCATCGCATTTTCGCGATTTTGGGTTTGTGAACGTTCATTCTGACAGGTCACGATAATTCCGGTCGGGATATGCAATAATCGAACGGCAGTTGAGTTCTTTTGAACGTTCTGACCGCCCGCCCCGGAAGACTTAAATACGTCAATGCGAATATCTTCCGGTGGGATGTTTATTTCTTCGGTATCCGGTGCTTCGGGCAATACTTCCACCATGGCAAAAGAAGTATGCCGTCGGTGAGCTGCGTCAAAAGGTGAGAGCCTAACCAATCGATGCGTGCCTTTTTCCGATTTCAGATATCCGTAAGCATACTTACCGGTGATTGTCATCGTGATCGTTTTTGTACCGGCTTCTTCGCCGGGGGTAAAATCAACAATATCCGCTGCATAATGGTGCGTTTCTGCCCAGCGCAAGTACATCCGTTGCAACATCGCAGCCCAATCATGTGCTTCGGTACCGCCGGCACCGGCATGAATCGCGAGAATGGCATTACCGCTGTCATATTTTCCGGAAAGCAAGACTTGGATTTCTTTTTGTTGGATTTCCTTTTCAATCGAGTTTATGTCGTTTTCAAGCTCTTCTCCGATGGATGTATCACCGATTTCCAATAATTCAATCGTATCATCCACCTTTTCGGACAGTCCTTCCCAATCCGAGATTTCATCTTGCAAGTCATTTATTTCTTTCAGCAAATTTTGAGCTTTATCTTGATTATCCCAAAGATCCGGTTTTTGGGATTCTTTCTGCAAGTCCGATAAATGTTTTTTTTTGGTCTCCAGATCCAAATGAGCGGTAAGCTCATTGAGTTTCTGTTTGATGGAATTCATCTTAATAATAGATTCCTGCATCTTTGCTTATTAATCTCCGATTATTCCGTTAACAAAATCTTCGCGATTAAATCTCTCCAAATCATCCGCTTTTTCACCTAATCCGGCATAAATAATTGGCAAATCCAATTCTTGAGTAATTGCAAATGCCATTCCTCCTTTTGCGGAATTATCCAATTTAGCCAGGATGACACCATTAACTTTAACCGCTTCTTTAAAAGCTTTCGCTTGGATAAGGGCATTTTGCCCGGTTGTTGCATCCAATACGATCCAAACCGCATGGGGCGCTCCCGGGAGCGCTTTCCCGATTACACGGTGAACTTTCTTCAGTTCTTCCATCAAATTGTAACGGGATTGCAATCGTCCGGCAGTATCGATTATCAGAATATCCATGTTCCGGGCAATCGCTGCTTGAACCGCATCAAAAGCCACCGCAGCAGAATCGCCGCCTTCTTTGCCGGCAATGACAGGGATATTCAATCGATTGCCCCAAACTTGGAGTTGCTCAATTGCCGCCGCTCGATAGGTATCACCGGCCGCTATCATAACCTTTTTGCCGGCATCCGTATATTTTTTTGCGAGTTTGGCGGTTGTGGTTGTCTTCCCTGATCCATTGACACCGACCATAAGAATCACATAAGGTTTGATTTTTTCGGATTCATCCAACGGGTCACGGCTTTCGGGAAGCCTTTGAATCAGTTCATTCTTAAGATAAGCAACCAAGTCCGATGATTTATATAACCCCTGATCTAAAACCGTCTTTTTTAGGGACTCTATTATTTCGTTTGAAGTCTCGACGCCGATGTCTGCCTGAATGAGAATGGCTTCCAAATCATCCCACAGATATTCGTCGATTTCATTCGTTCCTAAAACGGATGCCAGTCTTGAAAAAGTAACTTTCCGAGTTTTATCAAGACCTTTCATCCATTTTGATAAAAATTCAGCCATTATTCCTCTACAATCAAAAAAATTCTTTCCCTGTATTAAGCGGATAGATTATATCATGCTTGAGCAAGTAATTGCCCACATCCTGCGCCGATATCCACTCCGCGGTTGAGTCTGATTGAACAAGGAATGCCGGCTTTGTCTAAAATGGAATAAAAATTATTAATGCTCTCCCTTGAAGAGCCGGTTCGATCATATTTCCGAGTCGGATTCAATGCAATAAGATTAACATGGCAAAGCATCCCTCTCAACAATTTACTGAGTTGGACTGCTTGTTCGATCGAATCATTTAAGCCGCTGATCATCGCATACTCAAAAGTGATTCTTCGTCCGGTATAATCCGTATATGCCTTACAGGCTGCAAGAAGATCTTCGATCGGATATTTTTTGTTGATCGGAATAATTTGATTTCGAATGGTATTTGTCGGTGCGTGGAGGGAGACGGCAAGATTTATCTGCCTTTTTGCTTTCGTAAATTTCTCAATCATCGGAATAATCCCCACGGTTGAGATGGTAATTCTTCGTTCTCCGAAATTAAACCCTTCCGGGTCATTTATCAAATCAATCCCTTTCATAACATTCGCATAGTTATGAAAGGGCTCTCCCATTCCCATTAACACAAGATTGGTTAATTTTCGGTCCTCTTTTTCCAGTTCCTTAACGAAGAAAAAAACCTGCCCCGCAATTTCTCCCGAAGTCAGGTTTCTTGTAAAGCCCATCTGTCCGGTTGCACAAAAAGCACAATTCATTGCGCAGCCTACCTGCGTAGAAATACATATGGTCGTTCGTTCGCGATAACGCATCAAGACTGCTTCTATTTTCTTTCCGTCCGTAAGTCCGAGTAAATATTTATTTGCCTGTTGATTAGAAGAAGATACGTTACGGATTATCTTAATCGGTTGAAATTCAAATGTTTCATCGAGTTTCTCGCGAAGATCCTTAGGAATGTTACTGAAGTTTTGAGGAACAAAATTTAAATTTCGGTAAACAAGGTTCCAAAGTTGTTTTGCCCGATATTCCGGTTCCTGCCATTCTTTCAGAATTGAAAGAAGTTCCTCATAATTCAAATCAAAGAAACAAGTTTTCATAGTTTATCCGTTCTGTTTATTGGGTCAAGATTATTTTTTTGTCTTATTAAAATTTCTGCGAATTCTTCCAAATCTTTACAGATCAGCGTGGGTTGTTTTTGAAAACTTGAAACTGATTCCTTTGTATCAACTCCGGAAAGAACCATTACAGTATGACAGCCCGCATTGATACCTCCGATAATATCCGTGTCATATCGATCACCCACCGCGACTACTTCCGATTTATCCAACCCGAATTTTTCCATAGCAATCTCAATCATATAGGGCTGCGGTTTCCCGATCACAATAGGCTTCTTTTGCGTACATGTTTCGACCGCGCTGACCATTACGCCACCGCCCGGAAGCCAGCCGTTTTCGGATGCCAAAATATGATCCCGATTCGTCGCATAAAATATTGCACCTTCATTGATCAGACGCATGGCAGTCGCTACTTTTTGGTAAGTCATCTCCTGATCCAGACTGACTAAGACAATATCAGCTTTTTCATCCGATAAGGTAAAACCTTCCCTTTTGAGGTAATCTTTCAATGCCTGTGAACCGAAGACATAAATTCGAACGTCTTTCGAATAATTTTTTTTGAATAAATAAGACGCGGCAACAGCCGGTGTAATCACTTGGTCCGGTTTGATTTTTACTCCAAACCCGGCCATTTTTTCTTGATAAGATTCAGGCGTTCGTGTGGAATTGTTGGTTATAAAAACAGGAAAAATATCCGCTTGATCCAATTTGGTAAAAATATCCCGAGTATTTCCGATCGGATTTTTCCCATTCCATAATACACCATCCATATCCAAAAAAATTGATTTTATTTTGGAAAAATCAAAAACTTCCATCAAACCCCCCTAAGTTGATTTAAAATAATTATAATACCGAATAAATTCTTATCTTTCCCCTTATAAGAAACGGCTGCATCAATTTCTTTACCGCTTATTGATCAGGACCATAGTATAGTCGATGATAAGTAAAATGCTGTTGTCTCTTAAGAAATGATTTCATAAAGATTGAAAAAACCTCCGATATACGTCGGAGGTTTTTTATGAAGATCAGAAATATTACTTTGTCGGTTCGAGAACTTTATCGATCAACCCGTATGCGACTGCTTCTTCCGGTGTAAAATATCGGTCTCGATCGGTATCGTGAAGGATTGTTTCATACGTCTGACCGGTATGTTTTGCCATAATCTCATTCAATTCTTTTTTCAGTCTGAGAATTTCTTTGGCTTGGATTTCGATATCCGAAGCCTGACCTTCGACACCACCTAATGGCTGATGCATATGGATCGTTGAATTCGGCAGCGCAAAACGATGACCTTTCGAACCGGCTGTTAAGAGCACTGTTCCAAAAGATGCGGTCACTCCGCAAGCTACGGTATTGATCCGATTCGGGATCATCTGCATCGTATCATAAATCGCAAGGCCGGCGTAGACCGATCCACCGGGTGAATTGATATAGAACTGAATATCACGATCAGGGTCTTCCCTGCTTAAATAAAGGAGCTGTGCTATGGTCAGATTTGCAATCTGATCGTCGATCTGTGTTCCGAGAAAAACAATTCTCTCTTTCAACAACAGAGAATAAATGTCATAAGCACGTTCACCATAAGCTCCACCTTCAACAACCATTGGCACTACAGCGTTTCTTGGTTTATCCATATTTATTTTTTTCTCCTGTCCAATCGGAATCAATTTCTTTCATCCGACGAATCGTTAATTTGATGGATATATAATAACATGAGACACCGATAAGATTTGATAGAAAATTGTTAGAAATATTTAAAAGTGCTGCACCCTTTTGTTTCCAAGTGCAGCACTCAATCCGTATCAATTCGAATTAAACGATTGCCGGTTCCTTTATTCTCTGTTTAGCGATTGCTTCTTTGACTTCTTCACCCGATATGGTCTCTTTTTCGAGCAATAACTTTGTCAAACTTTCCAACGCATCTCGGTTTTCATTGAGAAGATTAATCACTCTCTTGAATTGCTCATCCAAAATACGCTGAACTTCTTCATCGATCAGTTTTAGAGTTTCCGGACTTGCTACGGCTGCCGTTTCATAACTTTCAAGGAACTGATATTGCGGGGTGGCATATCTTACCACGCCCAATTTTTCACTCATACCGAATTCCGTAACCATTCGTCGCGCAAGTTCCGTAGCTTTCTTAATATCATCAGCGGCACCGGTGCTGATTTCATTGAAAATAATCGACTCGGCTGCTCTTCCGCCCAACAAGACCGCTATTTTATCCTCCAATTCACTTTGAGTCATAAGATATCGATCTTCCGTCGGCATTTGCATGGTATAACCAAGTGCCCCTCTTCCTCGGGGAACAATGCTTACTTTTGCAACCGGATCGCCGTTGGGGACAATTTCACCGATCAGAGCATGCCCGCTTTCATGATATGCGACGGCAGTTCTTTCCTTCTCATTCATCACGCGGGTCTTTTTCTCAAGTCCGGCAACAATTCTTTCGATTGCCAACTCGAAATCATCCATATTAACGGAATTCCCATTTCGGCGGGCAGCCAGCAATGCAGCTTCATTCATTACATTTGCCAAATCTGCCCCGCTAAAACCGGGTGTCATTCGAGCTGCTCGATCCAAGTCGAAACTGGGATCCAATTTAATATTTTTGCTGTGAATCTGCAAAATTTGTTTCCGTCCGATTAGATCCGGTATGGAAACCGTAACCTGCCGATCAAAACGGCCGGCACGTAAGAGAGCCGGATCGAGAATCTCCGGACGGTTTGTGGCTGCCATAATAATCACCGGTTTCCCTTTATCGGATTTAAACCCGTCGATTTCGGATAACAATTGGTTCAACGTCTGTTCCCGTTCATCATTAGATCCAAATCTTCCTGGGCCGACTCGAGATTGGCCGATCGCATCGATTTCATCGATAAAGATAATTGCGGGAGCGACTTTTCGTGCCTGATCGAAGAGATTTCGAACCCTTGCGGCACCGACTCCGACGAACATTTCGACAAATTCCGATCCGCTTGTTTCAAAGAACGGAACATGTGCTTCCCCGGCGGTTGCTTTTGCCAAAAGCGTTTTTCCTGTCCCCGGAGGGCCGACTAAGAGCACACCTTTCGGAATTCTTCCGCCTAATTTTGAAAATTGTTCAGGCTCTTTCAAAAATTGAATAATATCCTGCAGCTCTTCGATCGCTTCATCCGCACCTCCGACATCTTTAAATGTCACATTCACATCTTCCGGTTTGACTTCGGTGGCTTTGCTTTGACCGATACTCATAATTCCGCCCAATCCACCGAAACTGCCTCCCGATTTCTCTACTTGGCGTGAAATTAAATACCAAATAACGCCAAAGAATAGGAGAGGAATTAAATAACCGAGAATGATACTTCCGAGCGGGTTTGCGGGTTCACTGATCGTGTAATTAATTCCGTTCTCATCCAACAATTCAATTAATGTCGGATCTCCGTTGGGCATGGCAACTGTTGTGAATGGAATTTTTTCGTCCTCAGCGGAAGTTGCGTTGGGATTCTTCATCATTCCGACAATTCTGTATTCTCCCAGCAATACATCGGAAACTTCCTTGCTTTTAATTTTGGATTTAAACTCGCTGTAGGTTATTTCCGTTTCACGAACCGTTATCGGCTTGATGATGAATTGCTGAAATAACCACATACAAAGAAAAGCAAAAATCAAATAACTGAGGACATAGTTCAGTTGATTTTGCCCGGATCGATTTTTATCATTTCGATTCTTTTGGGTATTATTTGATTGACTCATTTTATTCTCCGTATAGTTAATTCATTTAATAAAAATCCTGAATTAACTATACGGCTTTTTTATATGAATCTTGTTAATTAGAAAACAAAATCACTTTTTAAGATTTATTTTCGGAGTCTGTTTCAGATTCCGGCATCTCTATCTTCTCGTTTGAGCCGATTTCTACCGGAAGATCATTCGAAGATTCGGTCTCATTTTGAACGGTTTCGAGATTATCGACAGCCGTTTCCTTTTCACTTTCGGGAGTTGTTTCCTCTTCTTCGATCGCCGGATTTTCGCCCTTTGCGATTGCGATGAGACGATCAAACAATGCATCATTGAAAGATTGGTTCATGGCAGCATTTGTAATATAGTTTGCAATCGCCTGTTTTTCCTTGTTGGTTTTTGCCTTTTGATAATCTATTGCGGCGGTTTCTTGGAGTTTACCGACATTTTCCTTGAAATTATCCATGTTGATTCTGATTTTTTCTTTTGCCGCAAATTCCTGAAGTACCAAACGTCTCTTTAATTGCTCTTCCGCGCTCGGTCTGATTTCTTCATTAAGGAATTTTTCCATATCGGTATTTTTCATCTTCAGATAGGTTTCAAGGTCGACTCCCTGTTGTGCCAATCGTTGCTTAAAATCACTGAATATTTCTTGTGCTTCTTCTTCAAGTGCATTCGGTGCGTATTGGATATCAGCTTTTTCCACCAATTGTTTGACAATTTTTTCGATATATTCATTTTCTTGACTTTGTTGTTTTTGTTTTAATAATCTTTCACGAATATCTTTCAAAAAATCATCAAAGGTCTCGTAATCGCCGAATTTTTTCGCCAACTCAAGATCTTCAGCAGGCATCACCAGGTCTTTAATGCTTTGTACCGTTGTCGTATAAACAACCGTCTTGTTTTTTAAAGTCGGAATCGGAGCTTCTTCGCCGTAAGTATGCTCAACCGTTACGATCTCGTTTGGTTGCGCACCGATAAAATTTTGAGAAAAATTAACAAATGGCCAAGCTGTCTTTTCATCGGAATCTTTGCCGATAATGAATTCATAAGGTCGTTCTTTGATTAACTCTTTCTCGCCGGTTTCCGGATCTTCTTCTTTCAAATCAGCCTTGATTAACACATAGACCGTCTGGCCTTCTTTGGCAGGTCCTTCCGCCGGTTCCGCCGTGGCATAATTCGTTTTTAACTCATCCAAAATTTCCCGAACTTCTTCATCGGTTATAGCGGCTTCCACATATTCTTCGCGAATCTCACGATAGTCGTTCAGTTCTACCGTCGGTGCAAGAGGGACGATCAAACTGAATTTCGGAGGATCAATTTGATCTATTTTATCTAATCTGCCCATTCCCCCCGGTTCAATTTCTCCTTCTTTCAAAATACGTTCATATTGATTTTCGAGAAACGTATCGAGGGCTTCCTGAGCTATCGCGGTATCACCGTAATTGCGTCGAATAATTTCATAAGGCGCTTTCCCGGGGCGGAAGCCCGGAATTTTTGCGTCTTTGGCAATTTTTTTTGCTGCCTGATGCTTTAATGGTTCGAATTCTTCCGGACTGATTTCGACTTCCAATTTGATTTCATGATTTTCAAGGGGTTGTTTTTCGATTTTCAAGATGGCTTCCTCGTTATATATGAATTAATTATTTATCCCGACGGAAAAATCGGCTCCAAAACGATCCGAATTCTTCTCTGTCTGAACAAACCGACCGAATTATCAGACTGAATTTTCAGAATGTCAAGCAAATCGATTTTTCAATCCGATTTTCCGCCTACGATATTATACATTAGGTTTATTCGATCGATATACAAGATGATACAAAATCAAGAATTAAGATATGGAATAATCAGCCTGAATTTCCCTGTTTGGGGGTCATTGGGGATATCGTTCACTACGTTTATTTTATAATGGACGAAATCATATAATTCTTTTTGGTGAAGGATTGTGTCCATCCGCTTCTCGATAGCTTGAATTGCTTCTTCCTTATTTCCTTTAATAATTACGTTCAGAACCAGCATATTGGGTTCAGTCTGAATGATTTGAAATTTTTCAAGCCCCGGCGCAAAGAATTCAACGAAGACTATCGGATGGATAAACTGCCGGTTACCGGCCGGATCTGTAAAAAACAAAAATTCTTCTTCACGGCCGGCAATCGATTCAACCGATCGGAACGGCCATCCGCATTCGCAGCTGTTTTCTGACGGAATTAAGTTGTCATTCATTCTGTACCGGATGAGTGGCTGTGTTTTGTTATATAAATTGGTCATAACCAGATTACCGGGTTCACCGGGCTTTGCTTCTTCGCCGTTCTCTTTAATAATTTCAAAAATATGCAAATCATCGAATAAATGAATACCGTTAAATCGGTCACATTGAATTCCCATGCATAAGGATTCCGATGCAGCGTAATAGTTATAAGGCATTATGCCAAAGGCGTTGCGAATCGTTTCTCTCATCTCGGAAGTCAAGGGATCCGCCGAACATAAAATTCGAGTCGGATGAATTTTCAGATTCCCTTTCAACTGTTCGAGAGCGAGCAGATAAACTCCGGAAGAATATCCGCTGAGACATTCGGGTTGAAAATCATTCAACCTAACCAGTGACGGATGGAGCGGCTGGTTCATATCAACCGGTAAAAAATCAAATAACCATTTGGGTCCGGACTTCGCCAGACTGATTCCCGCATAATGTCCATCGGTCACACCGATGAAAGCGTGTTTCGCTTTTCCGATAAAATGGAGTTTGTTTTTCGAAATCCTTGAATATACGGCTGCTTCGGCAATCGCCCAATCATTTGCTCCGTACACGAATATTCCGATTCTTCCCGATGACCCCGATGTATGAATCACTTTAAATTCATCTTTATATTTTTTATCGACAGAATTAGGGTCTTTGATAAAATCTTCCAGCTTTGATTTTTTTAATTGTTTATTGCAGACGAATTCGTCGAAATGATCCATCATCAAGTCTTTATCGATCACCGGTAAGTCTTTCAGTTGAATCAGTTCCGGTCTTTCAATGTCAATTCCGGCTTTTCGATAAAAGTTTCGATAGAATTCTGAATATCTGAGTACATGTCTTAATTGTCGGGAGAACCGATTTTGTTGTATTTCAACGATCTGACTTGATGTCATTTTTTCGGCAGATCCGAGGCAACGGATCATTCGAATAATATTCAAAACAGATGAAGAAAAAGAAGCTTTTACATTCATAGGATTTTTGATTTAATCATATTGCAAAATTAACGAGACGCAGAACCGATTTTTTTCGCTGACTATTAATGAACAAAGCCCTGCTTACAAAAACAAGGCTTTGTTCTATAAAATATCCGATATTTTCTTATTGTTTTGCACTTGCTTTTACTAAATGATTCATTTTGACGTAAAACAAAATCGCAATAAATTCGGAAAGACAGGTCAAACCGATGATCAAGCCGATTTTATCTAAATTGTAGAACCAGCCCATCAAAGAAGAGCCGCCTAACAGAGCCAAACCGTAGCCGGTATTGAACACGCCATAACTGGTCCCACGTTTGTGGAAAGGAGCGATATCCGCTATCGCAGACCGCATAATTGTTTCGTGTGTACCCATGACGATCCCAAAGATTACCATACCGGCGATGATCAAGGTGGTTGAATAACTCAAAGTGAGGAATGGCAAAAGAAAAGTAATAAATGGAATTAAAGCGAGCACCAGTAATCCGCCCGTTTTTCTGCCGGTTTTCTTTTTCTGAGAATCGTAAGCTCTGCCGACAATAAGAGCTGTAAGGGCATCAACGATCATCGCTATCGCATAAAGAAGAGTGATATTCCCATCCGACATCAAATTATTAGCTTTCAGATGAAACCCGACTGTGCTGAAATTTACGAAACCCAGAGTGCAGAAAAATGTGAAAGCTGTGTAAGCCCAGAAAGTCGGTCCCAATTTTTCGTTTTGGAATTCTTTGGCGTCCAAAGAAGGAACCAAATGTTCCCGTTCGATTTTCCGGTAAGCAAAAGTGACAAAAAACATTAATAGAATGAAAGGAATTACCAGCACTTTATATCCGAGTTGATAAACGGAAATTCCGTCTTTTCCGGCCAAATAAAAGACAAGTGTAAAAATTAATGGGCCGAGAAATGCGCCGATTTGATCCAAGGCTTCCTGCAAACCGAATGCAAACCCGATTCCGACTTGGTTTTCCGCCACTCCGGAAACGATGGTATCTTTTGCCGGACTGCGAAGAGACTTTCCGATTCTCTCCAGTAGAATTAAAACAACCAGGATATTCCAGTTCTTTGTAAAGCCCATCAAAGGAATCACAATTAACATTCCGTAACCGATAAAAATAAAGAGCCAATATTTTCCGCTTTTATCTGAAATGATTCCCGAGAACAAACGCAGCATGTAACCGAGAAACTCACCGATCCCGAAAACCAGTCCGACTTGTGCGGCATTGATATTTAATAAATTGAAATATTGGCTGTTTGCGCCTCTGGCAGCTTCATAAACCATATCTCCGAGTAGACTGATGATGCCGAAGATAATAATTACGGTGACAACGGGGGTAAAGCGTGAACTTTTCTTATTGACTGTAGTATTTTTTTCCATTGTTTCGCCTTAAAAATAGATATTTCGCATAGCCTTGTTAAGAAGAATAATCAAAACTGTTGGAATAATTCTATTCCATTTATGAGAACCTATCAGGAATTTTATAAGAAAACTTTATAAGATGTCCGAAAAAATTATCAATTTATCCGGATGGTAGGGAAGGAGGGGTTTGAACCCTCATGCCTTTCGGCACATGATCCTAAGTCATGCCTGTCTGCCAATTCCAGCACTCCCCCAAAAAAAGAGCGCGTCTACTGAGACTCGAACTCAGACTTCTACCTCCGGAGGGTAACGTGATATCCATTTCACTATAGACGCCGAGCGTGAATTATTTTACCACCGATTTGGATTAATGTTCCGGAATCGATAGATAGAATCGATCTCTGCAGAAGGAAAGATAATCGGAATCAAGTCCCAATGCATCCGCAAATTCATCCGGCCTTCCCATTGCTGAATCTTTTGCAATCATTCTTACATGAATGACCGGCCCCTCATCAGTTTCTTCCGAGACAGAAGCGGATTCTATTAAATCCCGTAAGTTGTACCGCTTCTCACGGCGAATCCGTTCGACGGAAGTTTGGGATAAAAGATGATGAATCTTATTGTTCAAATCTTCGGCGAGAAATCTTCCCGCCGTTTTAATCCGATAATCCGCGCTTTCAATTAATTTTGTTAATGCGGGACTGTAAGCCGGAACTTCTTCCGCCGAATTAATGGATAATCCTAAGGGTGATTGGGAATTAAGTGTCTCAATAAATCGCTTCTTTTGATCTTCCGTATCAAAATCATCTTCCCAATCAAACCAAAGATCAATTAACTCATTTTTCCCTTCCCAGCCTAAAGGGAGCGGCCAAGCTGTAGCTATTTTCGGAGCCGGATGAAATCCTTGAGTATAAATCAATGGAATTTTGGCTCTTAAAAGAACTCGAATCCATACTTTTTGCAAATCCAAATGGCTTATATAACGAAGCGGGCCGGTTTTTTGATACGAGATTCGACAACGGATCATTCGGTTAATTCCCTTTCGGCGGAAAAATTGAGTATCGGACAGAACCATTTTTGTTCTCCGGCTTTTGGTTGAACCAGACGAAACGCTTGATTAATCCCGCAACCGTAACAACCGGTCCGGCAATCGGGTCGCAGGACACCTTCTAAACCGTTTTCGAATTCTTTACGAAGAGTATATTTTGTCACACCGATATCGATATGGTCCCAGGGGAAAACCTCATTTTTTGATCTTTCCCGGTGAACATAAAAATCCGGATCCAATCCGTTTTCGGAAAAAGCTTGCAGCCAAGCTTCCTTGTTAAAATGGTCCTGCCACGCATCAAATTTTGCGCCCAATTGCCAGGCTCGATGAATAACCGCGCCCATCCGTCGATCGCCCCGGGAACACCAAGCTTCAAACATCGTTGTATCCGGATCCGACCAGGTAATTTTAATGCCGGGAGTGGAAAGACCCTTTTTCAGCAAATCCTGCTTTCTTGCAATATTTTCCGGCTCATCGGCTTTCCACCATTGGAAAGGTGTATGAGGTTTCGGAACCAATGTCGCGATTCCTATGTTCAATTGTGAGCGTTTACCGAGATACTTTCGTCCGATTCTAATCACTTTTAAACATAAATCACAGATTGCCAGGACATCTTCATCTGTTTCTCCCGGTAAGCCAATCATGAAATACAACTTAATTGTCTGCCATCCGTGGCTATAAATCATTTCAGCGGTTTCAAGCAATTGTTCTTCCGTAATCGGTTTATTAATCGTTTTTTTCATTTTTTCCGAAGCTGCTTCCGGCGCGAGGGTAAATCCGCTGAAACGGGATCCTTTTAATTTTTCCAAAATATTTACCGAAACCGTATCAATTCTTAAGGAAGGCAGCGAAATATTTAACTTTCTTTTGCCGTACCTATTTTGCAGCGCATCAACGAGCGTTTGAATTTGAGTGTAATCGGAGGAAGAAAGGGAAAGAAGTGCGATCTCCTCATAGCCGGTGGAAGACAATGCGGAGTCAATGGATTCCAGAATTTGCTCGGCCGGTCTTTCCCGTACCGGGCGCGTCACAAAACCCGCTTGGCAAAATCGGCATCCGCGACTGCAGCCTCGCATGATTTCAATCGCAATGCGGTTTTGGACCACGTCGATGGATGGGACGACAAAATGATCCGGCGGGGGCGGTAAAATGGGGAGAATACGTTTTTTTATTCGTTTCGGAAAGCTATCGTTAACCGGATTAATTGCCGAAACCGTTCCGTCTCCGTTATAGGTCGTCTGATAGAAAAGCGGGACGTAAACCCCTTCTACTTTCGAAAGCCGATAAAGCAATTCCGATTTCGGTAATGCTTGTTTTTTCCACAGCTGATATACTGTGACAATTTCGGGGAATACTTCTTCTCCTTCTCCGATAACGAATGCATCGATAAATGCCGACATCGGTTCCGGGTTATAGGTTGAATGTCCGCCGGCGATAACCAAAGGATCGTCTTCAGAACGTTCGGCGGCGAAAACGGATAAACCGGACAGGTCCAAAAGATTCAGGACGTTTGTATAAAGCGATTCATAAGGAATTGTGATACCTAAAATATCCATCTGATTTACAGGCGTTTTACTTTCCAGCGTATACAGGGGGATATTTCTTTCGCGCATCTCTTTTTCCATATCTTCCCAAGGAAGATAAACACGCTCAGCCCAGACATTCGGAAGTTTATTTAAGAGATCATAAAAAATTGCGATACCGAGGTTGGGAACTCCCAAATCGTAAATATCGGGAAAGGCAAGCGCAATGCGCGTCTGTATTGCTGATGAATCTTTGTAAATCGAATTAAATTCTCCGCCGACATAGCGACCGGGTTTTTGGACTTTTAATAAAAACTTTTCGATTTCCTTTTCAATTTCTTGCGGTTTCAAGTTTTATATTCCTTCTGGGTAAGCTCTTTTTCTTTCGCGTGATAATTTTATCCAATGATAAAACAAAAATCACTAAATTGGCATGATTTTCTTATTAATTTACTAAATTACTCTAAGAAAAAATTTGACTTAATCCAATAAATGGATTAAATTAAAATGTAATAAGTTACAATGTAAGCAGTTACATTGTAACAGAAAGGGAAATGTGGGCAAGACACCGACGATTTATGATGTATCAGAACTTGCAGGGGTCAGTACGGCCACGATTTCCCGTGTCTTAAATAATCCGGAAAAAGTTAAACCCTGTACCAAAGAAAAAGTGATGATGGCTATTCAAGAGCTGGGATATCGCCCGCTGCTTGAAGCACGATTGCGTACGGCGCATGATTTTGAGCGAATTTGCGTTTGTGCCCCGCGCTTTACCGAGAATTCATTTGTTGAACGACTACGCGGAATAACCGTCGCGCTTGCCGGGCAGGATTATGAATTGCAGGTTTATTCGGTTGCTTCCAAACTTCAGATGGATCGATTCATTGATTCCTTGGAATTACGCGGTCTGAACGGCTTGATTACGCTTTCGATCCCTTTTACCGATGAACAAATCAAAAGAATTAAAGAGTGCGGCATAGAGATGGTGATGATCGAATATTCATCGCCTTTAACGAATTGTGTTGTCATCGATGATCGAACAGGCGGAAAATTGGCAGCTCAACATTTGATTGAAAAAGGCAGAAAAAAATTCGGATTTGCCGCCGAACTGAATAAAAGCGATTATAGCGTTTATCCTATTTCCGGACGTCTGGAAGGTTATCAATCGACGTTAAACAGTCATGGGTTTGAATTAAACCCCCGATATATTTATGATGTAAAGTGTGATACGGATCAGACTTATCTGAATTTTCTGAAAATATTCCGTTCGGGAGAATTTCCCGATGCAATCTTTGCCGCTGCAGACGTTCAGGCTTTGGGAATTTTACGGGCTGCCAAAGAAGTCGGATTAAATATCCCTCAGGATGTTGCCGTTATCGGTTTTGACGACATTGACTTTGCGGATTATGTAGGTCTGACGACCATTCGTCAAAATTTGGATCATAGCGGTAAAGTCGCCGTAGATTTATTGATCAACCGTTTGAAGGATCCGGAAAGGTTGATACAGTTGGTTCAACTTCCGGTCGAACTTGTCGTTCGAAAGACGACATAATTTCATAACGCCTCAAAAAGGTGTTAACCATTTTATTTTCAGGAGGAGAAATGAAAAAAGTATTTTCTTTAATTTTGGCAGTTACAATGCTGTTCGGAGCTGCCGCAATGGTCTCCGCACAGGATAAAACCTATCTTGAGCGGGCTTATGATGGCGAATTTAAGGGAAAAATCGTGACTCTGGATGGACCATTCATTGATAATGACCAAGTATTGTTTGAAGCATCCATAAAAGATTTCGAAGAAAAAACGGGGATTGATATTCAATATATCGGAAATAAAGATTTTGAATCAACAATCCAAATGCGTGTTGAAGGCGGAAACGCCCCCGATATCGCGGATTTTCCTCAACCCGGCGGAATGGCTAATCTGGCTAAAAAAGGATATATCGTTGACGTTCGCGATTTTATATCCGAAGACTGGTTGAAAGAAAATTATTCACAAGCCTGGCTGGATTTGGCGACCGTTCCCAATGAAAAAGGCGAAATGATTATGGGTGGAATTTGGGCTCGTAACAACGCCAAATCACAGGTGTATTATCGCCCGAAAGTTTGGGAAGAAGCCGGTTATGAAACTCCGGAAACCTGGCAGGAAATGGTAGATCTTTCCAAACAAATGGTTGCCGATGGTGAAACTCCGTGGTGCCTTGGAATCGAAGGCGGTGCGGGGACCGGTTGGCCGGCGACAGATTGGGTCGAAAATATCATGCTGCGGACCACTTCGCTGGAAAATTATAAGAAGTGGACAACCGGCGAACTGAAGTTTGACAGCCCGGAAGTTCGCCGCGCACTTGAAATTATGAGCGAAATCTTCTTTACCGATGGATTTGTTTATGGCGGAAGAGAAGCGATTGCGACAACGAATTTCGGTGAAGCCGTCAAACCGCTTTTTTATGATACCAACGGTTGTATGATGTATTCTCTGGGAAACTTTATCACAGCTTATTTCCCTGAAGATGCGGTACCGGGAGTCGATTATGATGTGTTTTATCTTCCTCCCATTGACGAGCAATACGGAAGACCGTTCTTAGGCGCCGGCGATGTATACAGTGTTTTCAAAGGACATGATCGTGATGAAGTCAAAGCTACCCTTGAATTCTTTACTCACGGCGAATCATTGAAAGTTTGGCTTGCCAACGGCGGAGCGATGTTCCCCGGAAAAGATGCCGATCCTTCTTGGTACGCAAACGCTACCGACGCGAAGATATCGCAAATGATTAATGATGCGACCTCTTTCAGTTTTGACGGTTCGGATCAAATGCCGGCTGCGGTCGGATCCGGAACATTTTGGAAAGGTATGGTTGACTTGGTTACCGGGACAGATATTGACACAGTTGTGAAAAATATCGATAAGGGCTGGGAGCAATAATACCGAACCTGTTGTAAGAATGAGTGCCTCCGTGAAAGCGGAGGCACCCCTGTTTCTGTTCTTTCTTACTTGGTACCGAACCTGAAATTCGGATCATTCTTTTTACCCCCATGGTGTATAGAAAAGGAGGGTTAAATGAATAAAACACAAACTTTCGGGAAAAGCCCGAGCAAAATTGTCCTTTTCTTCAAAATGATCCTGATTTTGGCAGGAATTATTCTGATTTTTACTGCCGGAGTCAGAATCATAACATTTTTAGATACGAACCATCTTAAAATACCCTCTGCTTTATTTGCAATCGTTTGGGGAGTCAGTACAGTTGTCTTATTTTATACCGGAGCCAACTGGATTGTAGAACACTTTTCGCCGAAATGGACAGCGAGGATTCAACCGTATATATTTGTCGGTCCGGCAGTTATTATATTGATTTGGGCTTTAACATTGCCGGTATTTCGAACTTTAATCAGTTCATTAAAAGATGCGGATGCAAAAAATTGGGTCGGATTGCAGAATTATAAATATGCATTTACCGATGATCAAATGCTGATCGTATTTCGGAATAATTTGCTCTGGCTGATTTTGGGAACTTTTTTCAGCGTATTTTTAGGGTTGCTGATAGCGGTTTTGGCGGATCGGTCCAAGTATGAAAAAGTTTATAAATCCATCATTTTCACTCCCATGGCTATTTCATTCATCGGAGCCGGCGTGATTTGGAAATTTATTTATAACTACAAGGGACAAGGAGTGGAAACCGGGTTGCTAAACGCTATCGTTATGTCCTTTGGCGGACAACCACATGCCTGGCTGCAAATTCCGTTTTGGAATAATATTCTACTGATTGTGATCATGATTTGGTTGGAAACCGGATATTGTATGGTGATCCTTTCATCCGCTATTAAGGGAATTCCGGAAGAGTTGTTGGAAGCGGCAAGAATAGACGGCGCATCGGAGACCACTATTTTTTTCAAAATCATCATTCCGGTGATTAAAGGATCATTGATCGCGGTTACCACAACGGTTGCTATTTTCAGTCTGAAGACATTTGATGTCGTCCAATCTATGACAGGAGGCAATTACGGGACCAATGTAATTGCCAACGAATTCTATAATCAACGTTTCTTGTACTATAACATCGGACGTGCATCAGCCATTGCGATTGTTCTGCTAATTCTGGTCGTTCCGGTTATGATCATGAATCTCCGGCAGTTTAATGAAAGGAAGGTGTTCTGATGGCTCAAAAAGAAAAAAGTTATAAAAGTCAGAAAAAGACATCTTCTTTTATCGTTAATTTGGTCCTCATCTTAATTTCGGCTGTCTTCGTAGTTCCGATTTTTGGGATCTTGATCACATCTTTCCGGCAATCTGAAAGAATTTTCAACAGCGGTTGGTGGACTGTTTTTCCGCATAAAGAATGGGTCGAAATCGGCGAATATAAACTTGATGCCGATGTCGATGTGAACGGTGAAATCAAGTTTGTATCGGAAGACGGACAGGAAATTTCCGGTGATTATTCTTTTTGGAAAAACGGTGTTATCACAAAAAGCGGAGAAAAAATCCAATACTACGGCGCCAAACGAAGCAGGACACTAAAAATTTATGAAAGGCGTTGGACCGGATTTGAAACGGATTTAACTTTGGAAAACTATCGCAATGTATTAAGCGGAAAAAAGATCACCTATAAGGGCGAAGATGGAAAATTACTCACCCGTAACGGATCGGATCTCAGTAATTCTTTTATCAATTCATTAACCGTAACGATACCGGCGACAATTATTCCGATTACCATTGCAATATTTGCCGCCTACGGATTTGCATGGCTGAATTTTCCCGGGCGTAAGATTCTTTTTACGATGGTTGTAGCGCTGTTGGTGGTACCGCTTCAAATCGCTATTGTTCCGGTGTTGCAAGATTTTTCCCGGATCCATTTAAATGGGACTTTCTTGGGAATCTGGCTGGCACATACAGGGTTTGGGTTGCCATTGGCGATTTATCTGTTATTTAATTACATCAGTGAAATCCCGAGGGATATTCTTGAATCGGCATTTATTGACGGAGCAACGAATTTTTCGATCTTTACCAAATTAATTCTGCCATTATCCGTCCCGGCAATCGCATCTTTTGCTATCTTTCAATTCCTTTGGGTTTGGAATGACTACCTGGTCGCTTTGGTGGTCTTAGGCGGCGGAACAAATGAGGTCGTTACACAAACCTTGGCAAATATGGTCGGAACCAAAGGTCAAGATTGGCATTTACTGACAGCCGGTGCATTTATCTCGATGATTATTCCGATGACCGTATTCTTCTCCTTACAAAAGTATTTTGTACGCGGGATGATGGCGGGATCGGTAAAGGGATAATCAAAGATTATTGGCATCCCCGCATGGAAGAAATATCCTACGGGGATCGTTTTTTGAAATCAATTGTACGTATTTTGTCAGACTCTTATTTCTTACTAAGGAGTTTTTGTGAATATCAATCCTCTATGGTATAAAAATGCGATATTTTATCAAATTTATCCCCGATCTTTTTATGATTCAAACGGAGACGGATACGGAGATTTTCAAGGAATTATTCAAAAACTGGATTATGTGCGGAATTTGGGGACGGATTGTATTTGGTTAATGCCGACCTATAAATCCCCGCTGAAAGATGACGGATATGACATCTCCGATTTTTATGGAGTATTTGAACCGTTTGGAACATTGGACGACTTAAAACAACTCTTTAATGAGATTCATCAAAGAGGAATGAGAGTTATTACCGATTTGGTACTCAATCATTGCTCCGATCAACATCCTTGGTTTCAATCCGCCAGAAAAGATCCAAATTCGAAATATCGCAATTATTTTGTCTGGAGCGATACCGATACGAAATATCAGGGGACCCGAATTATTTTCGTTGATTCACAAAAATCAAACTGGACTTGGGATGAGGAAGCGGGGGCTTATTATTGGCACCGATTTTATCCTTCCCAACCGGATCTAAATTATGACAACCCCGAAGTTCGCGAAGAAATGAAGAATGTGATGCGTTATTGGCTTAATCTGGGCATCGACGGGTTTCGGGCGGATGCCGTACCATACCTTTTTGAGAGAGAAGGAACGATTAATGAAAATTTGCCGGAAACGCACGCATATCTTAAAGAAATCAGAAAAATGATGGATCTGGAATTTCCGGGAACAATTTTATTATGCGAGGCGAATCAATGGCCGCGGGATGTCCGGGAATACTTCGGAGACGGTGATGAATTTCAATTGGGATTTCATTTTCCTTTAATGCCGAGAATATTTATGTCTATCGGGAAACAGGATGCTTCTTCGTTGGTGCAAATTATGCAAGAGACGCCGGAGATTCCGGAAAATTGTCAATGGAGTACCTTCCTAAGAAATCATGATGAATTGACGCTCGAGATGGTATCCGAAGAGGATCGACAATGGATGTGGGCATTTTATGCTCCGCAAAAAGAAATGCGCTTGAACTTGGGGATTCGACGAAGATTATATCCGCTGTTGGATAATGATCGGAAAAAGATCGGATTGGCATTTTCCTTGATTTTTACTTTACCGGGATCACCTGTTTTGTATTATGGCGACGAAATCGGGATGGGAGATAATATTAACTTGTTTGATCGGAACGGTGTGCGAACACCGATGCAATGGGATGATACGAAAAACGGCGGATTTTCAACGGCCGATCGCACTTATTTACCTGCGATTACCGATGAGGAATATGGTTATCAAAAAGTAAATGTGATGCAACAGGAAGATGATCCGGATTCAAACCTGAATTGGTTGAGGAGATTAATTCGCATTCGAAAAGCTTCCGAAGCGTTGGGAGAAGGAGAATTAGAATGGATTACGACCGGAAGCGAAGTAAAAGTATTGGCATATATTCGACGTTCAGAAAATGATCTTGTGTATGTGATACATAACATGAGCGACTATCCGATGCATTTTCAACTTGACTTTGAACCCGGGATTTATACCGATTTGATTCAGCCTGATTTTACCATTGCCGGTAATCGAGATACCGAGCTTGATTTGAACCCCAGAATATTTTATTGGCTGCAACGAAAGAAATCAATCGGCTAACAAAAAGTTGTTTATTATAAAAAAACAAGCGAATTAACGGTAAAATAAGCAGCATGTTGGCTCATTTAGAAACGATTGATGATGCACTTGATGCAATATATTCCTTTGTAGATTACAGTATGACACATGCGGAGGAAATTTCCTCCGCAGTTTTTTCTTTGAATCGAATTACAGAGCTTCTGAACCGATTGAATAACCCGCAAGAAGCATATCGATGCATTCATATTGCCGGAACAAAAGGCAAGGGCTCGGTTTGCACAATGATTTATGAAGGGTTACGAGCATCGGGATATAAAACCGGACTTTACACTTCTCCGCACTTGATTCACTTTAATGAACGGATTCAAGTGGATGGGAAGATGATATCAGACGCAGAATTGATTCAATTGACAGAGAAAGTTATTGAGAAAATCGATCCTGCCAACCCGCCCAGTTCGTTCGATATGATGACAGCGATAGCTTTTGAATACTTTCGCGAACAGAAAGTGGAATATGCCGTTGTCGAAACCGGATTAGGGGGGAGATTGGATTCAACGAATGTTGTCCATCCGGTTTTGACGGTAATTACCTCAATTTCGATGGATCATATGAATTTTCTCGGGGACACTATCGAGAAAATCGCCACCGAAAAAGGCGGCATTATTAAGCAGAATGTTCCTTTAATCGCAGCTGCTCAAGATCCGAAAGCTATGGAAGTGATCCGAAAAATAGCCGAAGAAAGAAATGCCGAATGGATTGATGTGGATCAAAATTATGGCTTTGTTCCATTAAAGGATTCCGTGGACGGGCAGAGACTGATGATCTGGGAGCGTAAGGAACAAAATGCATTGCGGAATTGGCTGGAAAATAGAGAAAAGAGTATATGGAAACCTTGGGAAGTTGATATTCCGCTTGCGGGATATCATCAATCTATCAATGCCGTGATCGCATTCACAGCGTTAATGAAAATCAGATCTTTTGCGGATAAAATAAATGAGAAAAGTATCAGCGATGGATTAGCGAAGACTTTTTGGCCATGCAGGTTTGAGAAAGTATCGATTGATCCGCCGGTTATTTTAGACGGGGCGCATAATCCGGATTCGATTGAAAAACTTGTCATGACATTGAATCGTTTTTATGGGACAAAGAGGATAACCTGTGTTTTCGGTTGTTCCGAGGATAAAGATTTAAGCGGAATGATCAGGATACTTGCGCCGTTTGTCAGTGATTTTATTGTTACCCGTTCAACTCATCCAAGATCAATGGAAACAAAACAAATTTATGATGAAGTGCTTTCAAACGGCAGGCCGGCTGTCATTCGGGAATCTTTGGAACTCGCTTTACGCGATATAGACAGCGGTGATAAAAATAATGTTTATATTGTTACGGGCAGCCTTTTTGTTACGGCGGGGATTCGCGAACTTTTAATGAAGCGTAATCCCGATATGAAGTATTTTGAAAAGAAAAAATAACATTTGGAGTTTAAATGAGTTCAAGTAATTGGTTAGAAGATAAAGATCTTGTCAATGATTTTACGACGAATATCAATCAAAGAACGGAGGAACTGTTTCGAATTCCGAATATGGAATTGGATTCGGATGGTTGTTTTGTCGCGCCGGTTGTCGTTTTAAGAGAAAATGTGATTTTTCCAAAAATGATAACGCCGGTATTCGTCGGCCAACAAAAAAATCTTGAATCCTTACGATATGGTTTAGAAAATGAACAAACCGTAATTACATTAATTCCAAAGGATCCGGAAAAGGAATTTCCGGTCAAGAAATCCGATTTTTATCCGGTCGGGCTGGAAATTGCGGTTGGACGTTTAGTCAATTTACCGGAAGAACATTTCAGTACGTTAGTACAAGGCAGACGACGGGTCATACTGATGGATATTGTCCGGCGATCGCCGGTCCTTATGGCACGGGTTTATGTATCGGAAGAAGAAGCAAAGAAATCCAGACATCTGGAGGCGTTGATCCGGACTACCCGGAACCTTTTTGAAAAATGTGTCCAATTGGATCGCAAATTACCGGATGAAGCGGTCGCTTATGCTTCCACAATTACTGATCCGTCATGGTTAGCTGATATGATCGCAACCACCATTTCTTTTGAGAACGAACAAAGACAAGAAATCCTTTTTGAATTGGATCCGGAAAAGCGACTTGAAATCTTAAACAGCTTTCTGGCACAAGAATTGGATGTATTGGAACTTGGAAACCAAATCAGTACAACGGTTCAGAATGAAGTGGATAAAAATCAACGTGAGTTTTATCTGCGGGAACAAATGAGGGCAATTCAAAAAGAATTAAATGAAGATGATGTCTTCAGCCGTGACTTAAATGAACTGAAAGAGAAGATTGATCAAAAACAATTCAGTGACGAGGCACGTGAAGTCGCCCTCAAAGAATTTGAAAGATTGACACAACTTCCGGCAATGTCCCCTGAGGTCAATGTATCCAGAAGTTATATTGACTGGCTTTTAGATTTACCGTGGGTGGAACAGACGGAAGATAACCTGGATGTGAAACATGCTTCGGAAATTCTGAACAAGAATCATTACGGTTTGGAAAAAGCGAAAGATCGGATATTGGAATATATTGCGGTGCGTTCCTTAAAGCCGAAGAAAGAGAAACAACCCATTTTATGCTTTGTCGGCCCTCCCGGAACGGGGAAAACATCAATCGGTCGATCTATCGCAGAAGCGTTAGGAAAAAAGTTTGTCAGAATTTCTCTCGGTGGAGTAAGAGACGAAGCTGAAATAAGGGGACATCGAAGGACATATATCGGTGCTCTTCCCGGCAGAATTTTACAAACCATGAAAAAAGCGGGGACGATCAACCCGTTGTTTATGTTGGATGAGATTGACAAACTCGGTAATGATTATCGCGGAGATCCGTCTGCTGCATTGCTTGAAGTACTCGATCCGGAGCAAAATAGTCGTTTCTCGGACCATTATTTGGAAGTGGATTATGATCTCTCGAAAGTAATGTTTATTACGACTGCAAATTCGATTGAAATGATTCCGGATGCGTTGTTGGATCGGATGGAGTTGATTGAATTCCCCGGATATATCGAAGAAGAAAAATTAATCATTGCCAAAGATTATTTGATTAACCGTCAGACGGAAGAAAATGGATTAGAGCCTCAGGATATCAATTTCACAGATGATGCCATTAAGAGAATCATTCGGGAATATACCTATGAGGCAGGTGTCAGAAACCTTGAACGGGAAATCGGCAAAATATGCCGGAAAATAGCCAGATTAAAGGCTGAAGGAAAAGAATACGAGCGAGAAATATCGGCTGAATCCGTCGGAAAATATATGGGACCTCCTTACTTTTTCCAATCCGAAAAGGAAAAGGAAGATGAGGTCGGAGTCGCGACCGGAATGGCGTGGACACCGAACGGCGGCGATATTACCACGATTGAAGTATTGGTTTTTGACGGAAAAGGGAATTTGCAGGTTACAGGACAAATCGGTGATGTGATGCAGGAATCAGCCCAAGCTGCTTTATCATTTGTGAAATCGCGGGCGAAACAATTTAATATTCCCAAAGACTATTTTGAGAAAACGGATGTGCATATCCATATTCCGGAAGGAGCGGTTCCGAAAGACGGTCCGAGTGCGGGAGTGACTTTAGCTATTGCTTTGATTTCCGCTATCACCAATACGCCCGTAAAAAAAGATATTGCGATGACCGGTGAAGTAACGCTTCGCGGGAATGTATTGCCGGTTGGCGGTATAAAAGAAAAGGTGTTAGCCGCTCACCGATTAGGAATCAAAACGATTATTATTCCCGAAAAAAACGAGAAAGATCTCGAGGAACTTCCTCAACAGATCAAAGAAGAATTGACAATTACTTCGGTTAACCACATGGATCAAATTATTCCCTTGGCTTTTGGGAATATTCAACCGAAAAGGAAGACTGAAGTGCGGGCCAAGAAAGATAAAAAGGACGAATCCTAAGCATTATCTGTTTTTTTACGATTGATATCAAGAAACAAAAACACCCGAAAAATCGGGCGTTTTTGTTTCTGGTGATATGAAAAGATTATAAATCAGATAACGTCGGCTCTACCGGAACAAAGTCAACCCAATCCGATCCGGTTTCAATTTTCAAATTGCTTTTCGCATTTTCCAACCAATTTTTATAAGCTCTGTCGATTGCATTCGATCGATCGGTGCTGGTTAACGGTCTCACTTCGTGACCGACCACTTGAATAACGTGATATCCATATTGTGTCTTAACCGGTTCCTTGCTATATGTGCCAACTTCTTGTTCGAAAGCAGCCTTTTCAAAATCCGGATCCATGACACCTTTCATAAACCAACCCAAATCTCCACCCTTGGTATTATTCGATGTATCTGTAGAGACTTCTGCCGCCAATGCATTCCAATCTTCGCCGTTATTCAACCGTTCGATAACTTTTTTGGCTTCATCTTCCGTGGAAACTAAGATATGTCTGGCCCAAACCATCTCCGCTTCGGGCTCAATATCTTTTGCGAGCATATCTCTTACTTTTTGTTCGAGAAGCTGATAGTAAACCTGCTTTCGGAAAAATTCCTTGGAATAATAGGGGTTATTTTCAAACTGCCTATTGAAATTATTTTGGAACATCTCTTCCGTATACGTGGTTGGGGTTAAGCTCGGGGTCGGACTCAAAACGGGAGTCGGGCTTTCACTGCTGACCTCTGTCTGAGTTGCGGTAGGGCTTAAAGTCGGAGTATCCGTTACAACCGGTGTATTCGCTTCGGGACCGCTTTCTTTCAAGGAGGTAAGGTCGGTTATTTCAGTTGTCGGAGTCGGGGTTTCCGTGTAATTTAATAGCTTCAGTTGCTCTTCGGATACGGTCGGTGTATTCGCAAAGGGTGTTTCGGAAGGTCTTGGAGTGGGAGTTCCGTTGGGATAATAACCCCACATGGATTGAATCTCATTGTCTACTTCGGCATCACTTACGGTAATTCCGGCTGCTTTTGCCCCATATTCCAAGATTAATTGATTAACCATCGTATTGTAAACTTGTTGGCCGAGAATACCTGCATATGGTTCGGATAGCTGTGTCTCATATTGAGACTTTGTCTCTTCATCCATTTGCATCCCAAAGGATTGGTAAAGTTGAGCCATGTAATTATAATTGCTGATCAAATTCACTCTTTGATAACGGACAGCTTCTTGAAATTCCTTTACGGTTATTTTTTTGTCTTGAACTTTTGCGATTGTCTTATTCGGCAGATATTGATATTCATAAAATACACCGAAAACCAATACCAAAATGATAATGGCAAAGACGGTAATTCCGCCTATTTTTAACCATTTCATTTGCTTCATTTCTTTTTCGTGTCGCGATTTTCTTTCTTTGTTCAAGAGCAAAGGATGCGTATTTTCTTTTTTTTCTTCTTGATTCGGCATAATTTATTAACTCCTTAGCAAAATAGGGCACAGAGAACTTCCCTATGCCCTATTCTTTCTTTGGCGGATGAATCCTTAACGAACAACGTCTTGGTAAGGTTCGGAAGTGTAAGGCAGCAACGCTATATAACGTGCTCTCTTTACCGCGGCAGCGATTTGTCGTTGATGCTTTGCACAGGTTCCTGTTTGACGGCGGGGACGAATTTTACCTTCTTCGGTAATATAGCGCCGCAGCAGATCTGCATTTTTATAATCTATTTTGGTATTTTTTTCTGAGCAAAACTGACAGAATTTTGGTCTGGCAATAAACCTTCGATTTCCTCTGTGATCCATTTGCTCCGTATTTATTTCTTCACTCATAATTACTCCTGCAACCGGTCGAGATCACCGGTAAAGATAAAAATTTTATTCTTCGACTAATGTGATCATCGATCGAAGAACCGATTCAACAAATCGCAAATTATTTGAAATTTCTTTCATTGCTGAAGGTTCAATATTCGCGGTTATCAGAACATAATGTCCTTCACGCTGTTTCTGAATACGATAAGCGAGGCGGCGTTTTCCCCAGTCATCCACTTTTTCTATTTCACCGCCGCTGTCTTTTATCCAGCCACTGACTTTTTCGACAATTCCGTTTATGGATTCTTCATCGAGATCAGGATTGGCAATGATTACGATTTCGTATTTTCGCATTGCTAATTCCTCCTTTCCTTGGGATTGTTACCGATATCGATAATCGGTAATGGAAAGATTGCCTTTCGGCAAATCAAACGCCCAAATTGTAACATATTTTTACAAAACGGTGACTGTCCTGCTTGATTTATGAATCAAAATGATGAGTCAATAAAACGAAATTTAAAAAAATTGTATGAGAATCTTCGGAAGGAAAATTATTACTCCGATCATAACACTTGTAATCGCAGATATTAATACAGCTCCGGCTGCGATGTCTTTGCTTTGTTTTGCAAGAGGATGTTTTTCCAATGTGTATAAATCTACCGCCCGTTCGATTGCCGTATTAATCAATTCCGTCGACCAAACCATTCCGATGACAATGATAATCAGGCACCATTCAGTCAAAGAAATCTTTAGAATAACGCTTAATAAAACAGCTAAAATCGTAAAAAAGAGATGAATTTTAAAATTAATCTCATCAACGAAACCATGAATAATTCCGTTAAATGCATTTCGAAAAGAAACATTCCTATTTCGAATAAACTTAGAACTCAAAATCATCTCCCGGTTTTCTTCCAAGGTGAATGTTAAACTTATTCAGATAATCTGTTTGCTTTTCCCACATAAGATCTTTATTCGCAGGTGTATCATGGTCAAATCCGATTAAATGAAGCAACCCGTGGATCAGTAATAATTCGACTTCATTTTCAAGAGAATGACCGGATATTTCAGCCTGTTCGGAAGCTCTCTCGATACAAATCAGAATATCCCCCAAATAAGGTATGTTCGTCTCGGGATCGATCTCCCCTTCCGATTGAAAGGTTAAAACATCGGTAATTTCGTCAACGCCCCGATATTGTTTATTTAATTTTCTGATTTCGGACGGTTTTACAAATGATAGCGTGCATTGGGCGGGTTGTTCCAGAAAGTCCGATAAAACAGAATCGGCAATTTGATCTAATTTGAATGAATCGATCGCTAAATCAGCCTTTTTTGTTCGATTGTCAATAAACATGATGGCTATTTATCCCTTTGAATATTTGCCTCTGCGGATTCAAATTCTGCAGTCTTCCCGGTCCTGTTCTCACGGTTATTTTTCACAACGGATGCGGTTTTATTCTTTGATTCCTTTTTTTGTTCGGGGTATTTTACTCTGGGATGATATGAATTGCGCAAAACTCGGACAAAAGACTCGCGAATCTTCTTTAGGTCCCGCAGTGTTAAAGGTGCGTCATCCAACTGACCGCTTGAACTATAGTAATCGAAAACACTTTTTACGAGTGCTTCTATTTCTTCATCATTCTTGGGCCTGTCTCCGCGAGCCCTTGCTTCACAAGAATCCGCAAGCATAACCAGTGCAGTTTCTTTCGTTTGCGGTTTGGGCCCGGGATAAGTAAAGTCATTTATGTCGATTGCTTCTTCCCCTTCCTGGTTTACCGCTTCGGTGTATTGATATCTCGCGACATTCGTCCCGTGATGTTCGCGGACGAAATCTTTAATGACTTCGGGTAATCGATATTTTTCGACCAACATCACTCCGTCATTGACATGTTGGATGATGGATGCTGCGCTTTCTTTCGGTGAAATATCTTCATGTAAGTTGATCGATCCGTTTACCTGATTTTCAATGAAAAAAGACGGATTTAATGCTTTCCCGGCATCATGATACATCGATCCGGCACGTACAAGAAGAGGATCGGCATCAATCTCTTTTGCGGCTTGCTCAGAAAGATTTGCGACCATCAATGAATGTTGATATGTTCCGGGAGCGGTATTTAAGATGTATTGCAGCAACGGGGAATCCGGACGAATCAGCTCTAAAAGTTCGAGCGATGAAGCAACCCCGATAAATTTTGAGAATGAATATTGGAAAATAAGCGTAAAACCGGTGGACAACAAGCCGCTACCTACCGATGCAGCTGCCAGAGTGACAACCCCGATCATATCCATCGGAGACTCGGCAACCTGAAAAGCGATGATAATTGGGATTCCGATCGAGCCGGCAGCTAAACCTGCAAGCAGAAAATCCGTCACTTGTCGTGCTTTTCGAAGGACTAAAATACCGGTTAAAGATGAAATGATATAAAAAGAAGCGTATCCGAGAGCGTTGGGAAAGTCATAAGGCACGAGCAATCCGATAATAATGGACATCACAATTCCGAAGGCTTGTCCGCTTAAACAAGAAATTGTGAGCCCCAAGGTTTGAATCGGAAAAATGAACGGCAGAATTGTTCGATTAGGAATGAGGAATCTGGCGGCAAAAAGAAATGCTAAATAGAGACCCGCAATTAAAATACATTCGCGCAGATTTAATTGGTGATGACGATGATCGATCAGAAAAAAATAGAGAGCAAAGACGGTCAGACCGAGAACAAGCAGCCCCGATGAAAGGATTTTTCGATTATCGTTCTTAGAGTGCACCAGCCCCATTTTATCTAACGCTTCATAGATTAATTCGGTAATTATCTGACCTCTGGATACAACCGTCTGATTTGCGATAAAAGTCCTTTCCCGCGGTTCGACGGCATCCCTTGCTTCCTGTCGTTTTTTCTCGGTTAATTCCGCACTGTAAAGGCTGTTTGGTACCACAAAACGCCGAGTAATACTGTTAATTAAATCGGCGGTTTTAGGATTGATCGAATAACTGATCATTGTCGGGATGTTTTCAATTACCGAATTGACTTGATCATCACGAATGGAATTTTGCATGACCTGCTCTAAAATCCGTTGGCATTCAGATTGTACTAATTTCCATTCGGAGTCATCCAATTCCAGGATCTGCTTAATAGTCGGTTCATCCAGACGAACGAATATCAGTTTCTGGATATCCTCGATTTTTTGAGCTTCGGTAGCGTATTGATCGCTACGGATTGCGGATATGAATTGTAACGATAAACGGAGATATTGAACCTGATTCCTGGAAATCGTCGGGTCGGCAGGAAGATAGATTTTATCCACCATATTTTGAGCATCATTTCTCGCTTGTTCGGTGAGAATTTGGCTCTCAAAAGTAATGGTCCGCGGTGCGACTATATCCTGATTGACGACATCCCCGACACTCAGGCTGTAACTTGTTTTTCTGACAGAAATCTGAAAAGTGAGGAGCGCAAAGGTGATTAAAACGGTAATACAAAAGATCACTCCTCTTAAGTAGGCTGTGTCTTTTGAAAACCTGCTTTCTGCTCCTCCGTTTTCCGTCATAGGTTTGCTAAATAATCCTTTACTGCCTTACTGACTTTCTCATTAGAACATAACCCTTTCACTTTTGGCAACAAGGTTTTCATAACTTTTCCCATATCCGAAGGTCCCGTGGCCTGAACTTCTTGAACAGTTTCACTTATAAGCCGAGAAAGTTCTTCATCATTCAGCTGTTTGGGTAGGAATTCTTCCAGTAAGCTGATTTCGGCTTTTTTTTCATTAACAGTTTCATCCCGTCCCGCTTTCATTGCATCTTCGATCATTTCGTTGCGAATTTTTATTTCTTTCTGAATAATCGCTTGGACACTCTCTTCATCCAGTTCTTTGTTCTTTGTTTTTTCCTCAAATCTGATTGATGAAAGTGCCATTCGATACACTCTTTTTTTATCTTCATTCTGCTCGCGCATGGCATCTTTCAACTTATTTTCAAGATCATTTTTGATTCCCATTTTTATCCTCCCGATTCTACGGTTACCTGATCATAAAATTCTTCGATTGTTTTTTCTCCGAAGCCGTTAATATTTAATAAATCCGAAACGCTCGAGAAAGGTTGAATATTTGTTCGATATTCGATGATATCTTTTGCTTTTTTTTCTCCGATTCCGGGAAGCAGCATTAATTCATCCAAACTTGCGGTATTGAGATTAATTCTTTTTTGATTATTGATTGTTGCGATAGATGTTGTTGTCGCTTGAACGAGGCTGATCGTCGGAATGATGATCCGGTCGGTATCATATATTTTTTCGGTCAGATTACTGTTTTGCGCATCGGCATTTTCCGTAAGTCCGCCCGCAAGATTTACGGCATCGATAACCCGTATAATTGATTCCGATGAGTAAATCCCCGGATTTCTAACCGCACCTAAAACTTCAAATTGAATCGTGCCGGGAGTCGATTCCGCCTGTAACAAAATCGGCTTTCCTTTTTGTTGATCCGCAAATAAAATAATCAGTGCGCTAAAAAGGAAACCGATCAAAATTCCTGAGACGAGAATTTGCCATTTGTTCACATAACTACCCGTTCAATTTTAAGGGATTGTCTTTTCCGACCCTATTGTTGCATATTCCGCCGTCTTAATAGGCGTGTTTACCTCAACCGGCATGGTTCCGTTTTCATAAGCCAACATTGTCAAGAAAGAACTGATCGCACATTCAAGCATCGAATCGTCAGGGTCAGCTGTTGTAATCTTTTGAACCATTAAATTCGGATAAATCAGGATTTTAACAAGCGGATTATTTAAATGTCTTGCACTCCAGCGAATATATTCATAAGCAATTCCGCTGATTACCGGAATCAACAACACTCGACTGATTAAGCGGCTTGTCAATGTCTTGGTAAACGGTCCGATTACTATAAACAGAATGATGGAAATCAACACTACTGTGACCATAAAAGCGGTTCCGCAGCGCGGGTGCAATCTGGATTGAGTCCTCACATTTTCAAGTGTCACATCAAGGCCGTTATCAAAGCAGTTGATTGTTTTATGCTCGGCACCATGATATCTGAACACTCGTTTAATTTCTTCCATCCGAGAAACTATCACCATATATCCCAATACAATAGCAAGGCGCAAAAAACCTTCAATAATATTTGCGCCCAGTTGCGTGAGATTGGTCATTGATTCAATCCAATGGGCAATCCATACCGGAGCAAGGAAGAATAAAAGAACAGCAATCACGATGGAAATAATCATGGTTATGACCATTTCAGGTCCTTCAATCTTCTCATCTTCGCCGGTTTGTATGTTGGCTGATATTGTGAGGAACCGTAAGCCCAAACCCAGAGAATCCCATAAACTGATAAGCCCTCTCAGTCCCGGGATATTTCGAATCCTGCTTTTATAGATTCCTCCCAACTCTTCATGCACAACTTCGATATGTCCATCGGGAGCACGCATCGAAGCTACTACATGGTTGGCTCCTCTCATCAAGACACCTTCGATAAGCGCTTGCCCTCCATAAGACGGTAACCTTTGTTCTGTCATTTTTTTCTCCATATCAGTATGGATTATATACTAAAATGTCGGAAATATTTATTATTTGACGTTTAATTTGCATAAGAAAGTCGATGCGACCGATTATTTATTTGTTAGATATTATCGGAATAAGTTGATTATATTTATTTTGATGCAAAACAGTAACCGCTGAACAATAATTGAAAATTTGTCCGGAAGAATCCACTCGCGCATCAGGGTAAATAAAATATATTTATCGGAACATATAAAGCTATGGAAGATGATTTTCGAGAATTCGATCCGGAGAAAAATCTTTCAATTTTATGGAATCGGGATCTATTCCCTGAATAGCAGCTTTTGGGATACATCCCACTAATTCCGAGTGATCTATTGTGATTCCTTTTTGAAAGGCTGAATTTTCTACCGCTTCGTAAACTGTGCCTATGGGGGTAATGCGGTAATCGGTCAGATTCATTGAAACTTGAGCCAGATTGTTGACGAGCATTCCTAAAGCTTGAACCTTTGGTAATCCGCCGGATGATTCTCGAATTTCTCGAGCAATCTTTTTTGCCACTCCGACATCTGAAGTGCTTAAATAAATGTTGAAAGCAATCAAGAAAAAACGAGCGCCTACCGCACAGGCTCCCGCGGGTCCGAGATAAGCGGGTCCGAAATCCGGTTGATAATCCGGTGTCGTACCGACCAATTCCCGTAATTTTTCGAAACCTCCTCGCCGTAAATTTGAAAGTTTTCGGTGAAAAGGGATTATCGCAGCCTCACCATAAAGAAAGACCGGTATCTGCAGTTCCTCACCGATTCTCTTTCCTGTGGAACGAGCAAGAGATACGGCATCTTCCATTGAAGCATTCCTGAGTGGAATAAAAGGAACGACATCTGCCGCACCGATCCTCGGATGAGTTCCCTGATGTTTATTTAAATCGATCAGCTCAATGGCTTTTTTTACACTTTGAAATGCCGATTCCCGAAGCGCATCCTCTTCACCGATTATTGTAAAAACCGAACGGTTGTGATCTTTATCCGAATGGATATTGATTAATTCGGATCCGTTTATTGACTTGACTGCATCACGGATGGCTTGAATCGTTTCCTGATTTCTACCTTCCGAAAAATTGGGGACACATTCAAATATTTTTTGCATATGTATTTCGTTCCATTAAAAATATCTATTTTATTTGAATTCAGTATAACTTAATTGCGTTTTTGAACTATATATTAAATAAGGAGATCTCAGAATCTCTTCATGGATTTGAACGAATGATTTTATGAAATTCCGACCGGTATGTTTATAAAATATATATCATATTGATACTAATAGTATTGCGTTGCATTTTATTGTTATTTATGTTATAAAAATAAGGAAATTTTTAATTTTGTTTTAATCGTGATTTAGACCTTGTTGTTCATTCGGCTGATTGCTTGCTTGAACATGGAAATTTTTATCCGATAACCATATTATCGGATAAAAAAGTTTTTGAGGTCGCATATTTCGCAAGAATAAAAAATTGATTATGTGGAACGAAATTTGATGAGTTCATTTTATGACTCAACGGTTGTCGTTCAATTCTATTTTTGAAAATAAAGTTGGGAAGAATGAAATTTTTTAGAGTATTAAAAGACGTTTTTATATCATCATTACCTTTAGCTGCGATTATTATTATTGTCTGTGTCTTTATTTCTCCTCTTGATAATCAATCTGATTATATTAAATTACTTGTCGGTTACATCTCTGTTGTTTTCGGACAGGTCTTTTTTCTGGTGGGAATCGATATCAGTATTCTTCCGATCGGCAAATTAGTCGGTCAGTCACTGATTAAGCTGAAAAAAGCATCTTATATCATTTTTTTCGGATTTTTATTCGGTCTCCTTACGACCGTTGCGGAACCGGCGTTATCGGTTTTAGCCAGACAAGCACACATGATATTTGACGTGGTACATGAAACTACTTTTTTATGGATCATGGGATCGGGAATCGGCATTTTTGTCGGTTTTGCTTTATTTCGAATTCTCAATGATCTTGATATTAAAGTTGTTTTTGCGATTCTATATCTGTTTATTTTTATCATAGCGATTTTTGTCCCGGACGAATTTGTCGGTTTGGCATTTGACGGAAGTGGAGCGACTACGGGTGATGTTTCCGTCCCCTTCATTTTATCTCTCGGTATGGGCGTGTCAGCGACTATGTCCAAACGCAAGACGAATGATGACATTTTCGGAATTATCGGTTTGGCATCCGTAGGGCCGATCCTGACGCTGTTCTTATATGGTATTTTTATAAAAATGAAATTTGGCGGCAATATTCCGGTATCCGGAATTTATAATCCGGGGGCTGCGGAAGGGTACAAACAAATTATCATATCGAATCTCGGAAGTGTCGCTTTAGCGCTTTTTCCGATTATTGTTATTTTTCTTCCGTTTCAATTTTTTTGGATCAAACTTCCGAAGAGTGAATTAATCAAAATGTTACTCGGAACGATTCCGGTTTATATCGGACTTTTAATTTTTCTTTCGGGAATTGATTTCGGTTTTGCCTTTGCGGGAAAATATATCGGTGAAGTATTCTTGGATCCGAATCGTCCCGAATGGTTTCGTTTGATTTTACTGGCGGTCGGGTTTATTCTCGGGGTATCCATAACACTCTCGGAGCCGGCTGTTACTGTTTTAGGTGAACAACTTGAAGAAATAACCAACGGCCATATTAAAAAGAATACAATTCGGATGACATTGGCGATCGGAATCGGTTTTGCATCGGTTATTTCAATTTTGAAGATTCTGATGCAAGCGGATATATTATGGTTTTTAGCTCCTCTTTATCTTATAGCTTTGATATTGATGAAATTTACTTCGCCTTTATTTGTGGGACTGGCTTTTGATTCCGGCGGAGTTTCGGGCGGTGCATTGACTTCGGCATTTCTAACTCCTCTTACTTTGGGGGTAGCTCAAGCTGTCGCAAATGCGGAAGGATTGGGAGCTCAGTCGGTTTTGATAAACGGTTTTGGGATAATCGCTTTTATTTCGGTGACACCTCTTATCACGGTTCAGATTCTTGGTATCATTTATAACCTGCGCTTGAAAAAGGCACAGAAAATTACGGCGGAAGAAGAACTGGAAAGCCTTGATGATCTTATATATCAAAAAGAAAGTATATAAATTGAGTTGACAAAAACAAAATAAAGGGTTTAATCAAATAGCCTGAAGAAGTTTTAAAGGAATTGAGAATGGATAATAAGATGTCAGGGAAAATATTATTGCTGACTGTGATTGCGGGGAGAAAACAAAAAGACTCCTTGTTGACAGCTCTATTAGAAACCGGTGTACAGTCGACAAATATATTGTACGGAAAAGGTTCTGTATCTGAAAGTACCTTAAAAAACATATTCGGTTTTATTCCGGAAGAAAATAAAGTAATTATTATATGTTTGGTTTCCGATAAAAAAGCTGAATCGGTTCTGAATCTTCTCATTGAGAAATTTCATTTTAATTTACCTAACACAGGGATTGGTTTCACAATTCCGATTGAAAAAATATATTTTTAATGAAACATAAGATCAAAAGGGTGCGCAAATCGGATTTGACAGAAATCATCAAAAGGAACGGGTCAAATGGAACAAAAAAGTAATATTAAAGCTCTGATTATTATTGTCAACGCAGGTTTTTCAAATGAAGCTATTAAAATTGCGAGAGAATCCGGAGCTACCGGCGCTACGATATTGAATGCCAGAGGTGAAAGTCTGCGTCATGAAGTTTTTATGGGAATTTCTGTCGATTCCGAGAAGGAAATTATTCTTTGTTTGGTAGAAGAAATAGTTGCAGACAAAATCATGTTGACCATTCAAGAAAAAGCAGGTATTAAGACTCCCGCACACGGTATTTGTTATACGATGGGAGTGGAAAAAATCATCGGGATAAATTCCTTTTCATCTCAAGCGAATTAAATGGCAAAACCATAAATTTTATGATGCTGTTTTCGTGTTATACAGCAGAATACTGAATGTTGTAAAAACCAAATGACGATTTGGTATAATCGAAATGTTATACTGAGTAACGAACGTCGATTACTTTCTGAATGATTAAATAGCGGAAGAAATAAAAAAGTAATCGAATTTTGGAATAGAAACGATACTGGATCTCTCGGAGCAATAATTTGGCATTCAATCCATTAAATTGGTTAATGGGCTTGTTCTCATTAGATATCGGAATTGATTTGGGGACAGCAAATACACTTGTCTACGTTCGCGGCAAAGGTATTGTGATCAATGAGCCATCCTGGGTTGCCGTAGAGAAGAGGACAAGACGTCCGGTTGCTATCGGAGCACAAGCAAAAGAAATGGTCGGTCGTACGCCTGCAAATTTACTGGTGGTGCGTCCGATGCGTGACGGTGTTATTTCCGAATTCGAAATAACTCAGGCAATGCTCAGCTATTTTATTGGAAAAGCCCATCAACAGACGATTGCACCTTTCCCTCGTCCCAGAGTGGTGATCGGAATCCCTTGTGGAGCGACCGATGTCGAACGCCGTGCTGTTTATGATGCGGCGATGGCTGCCGGGGCTCGAGAAATATATCTTATTGAAGAACCGAAAGCCACAGCGATCGGGATCGGATTACCGATCAATGAAATACGCGGAACGATGGTTGTGGATATCGGCGGAGGTACTACGGAAGTAGCGATTCTTTCAATGAATGAGATCGTTGTCTCACGATCCCTGCGTGTTGCCGGTGATGAAATCGACCAAGATATTTTAAACTATATCAGGAATCGATATAATCTTTATATCGGCGAAAGAATGGCTGAACAAACAAAAATTTCGATCGCATCCGCATATCCGCTTCCGGTAGAGCGGACGATGGTGATTCGCGGCAGGAATTTGGTTACCGGTCTTCCGGAAGCTATCGAAGTATCCAGCGTTGAAATTCGGGAAGCGATTTCCGGTTCAATCCAGGTAATTGTGGATACCGTAAAAGATGCCATCGATGAAGCACCTCCCGAATTGGTTGCAGATTTAATCGAAACGGGGATTTGTTTATCAGGTGGAGGATCTCAGATTTTGGGAATGGCAGACCGGTTAAATGATGAATTAAATATTCGTGTCTGGGTGGCGGAAGATCCGATGACCTGTGTTGCCCGAGGTGCCGGAATGGTTCTCGAAAATTCATCGACAATCGAACAATTTGCCGCAAGCTTAGATCGATTTACCCCCAAGAAATAATTTATTTGAGACTTAATTATTTTTCTAATTTTCTTTATCCCTTAATGTTCTTTCTGATCTTTACCTGTTCCCAAATTGTTATAATAATTCAAAGATATGAATAATGTTAAAAAGAACTGGCAGAAGATCGTAGCGACCTTAATTATTTCGGGAGTCATATTTTTGGCTTTAAGCGGTTTCTTGACCCAATCTTTGAGCGGGTTAATTGATCCGATTATTCAAGTTCAAAAATGGACCGCCGAAAGGATTCAGACGGTTTATGAGTTCTTTACAATACCGAGAGATGTTACTCAACTCCGGGCTGAAAATCAAGCCTTACAGGAACAAGTATCTCTTTTACAAACGGAAATTATTCAATTACAACAAGACTTGAAAGAAGCGGATATTCTGTATTCTCTGTTAGGATTCGCGCGCGGAAGACCGGAAGAGACATATATTGCAGCTGCCGTAATCGGTGTCGATCCGAGTCCTTTTTTGCAATATATCCTGATCGATAAAGGATCCGATGACGGGATTGCTTATAATATGCCGGTTGTAACAGAGAAGGGTCTGGTCGGAAGAATCAGCGCCGTCACTGCATCCGCTGCCAGAGTTCAATTAATCACCGATGCCGGTTCGTTAGTGAACGCCCATGTTGTTGAGGCGGATGCGGATGGAGTCGTCAAAGGTTCGGTGACTGCCGATCTTACAATCGAAATGGTATCTCCCGAGGCGGAATTGCAGGCCGGACAAATTGTACAAACTTCGGGATTGGGGGGAAATTTTCCTGCCGAAGTAGTGATCGGGCAGATATTAAATGTGAATAAGCTGGAAAATGAACTATTTCAATCGGCATCCATTCAACCGGCAGAGGATTTTAGTAACCTTCAGGCAGTCTTGGTGGTGGCGAATTTCCGTCCTTCAAACGTGGAACCTTTGGAATAGAGATAGTTGTCGATTAAATGAAAGAAATCATTTCCTCATTTGTTATCCTGATCTTAGGTGGAATCCTACAGGGATCCTTGTTCAGTCGAATACATATTTTGAACGGTACCGGTGATGTGATCATGGTAATGTTGATTGTTTGGTCACTCAATCCGTATACCCGTTATTCATGGATTTGGCTCCTTTTAGGAGCTTTGATAATGACTTATCTGTCAGCTTTACCGTTATATGGATATTTTTTCATTTATGGAATTATTTGGCTGTTTATAAGGTTTCTGAAAAGTCGCTTTTGGCAAATGCCTATCATATTAATGATATTTGTGACAATAACAGGTTCGATTATTTCAGCTGTCATTTCTTATTTTGTATTGTATATCAACGATATTTCACCGAATTTGAAAACTATCGTGACTCAAATTGCGGTTCCGTCACTGGTATTAAATCTAATCTATTGTTTCCCAATTTATGGACTGCTGAATGATTTTGCGAATTCTGTTTGTTATAAGGAAGAATCTTCATAATGAATGAATTTAATCGAGAAAAACTGGATTTTAAAAACCGAAGATTTGTAGCATTTTATGTGGTGATGGGTGCTATTATCCTCTTTTTTATTTATAGATTGGTTGTCATTCAACTGGTAGAAGGAGACTATTATCTCAGTTTAGCCGATGAAAATCGAATATCGATTGTAAAGGAACAAACTACCCGCGGAATTATTTATGACCGTAATGGAGTGGTCCTGGCCAGGAATGTACCTACGTATGACATTGTTATTACACCGGCAAATCTTCCGACTGATGAAGGAGATATCCAAGCCATTTATCGAAAGCTATCCGAAATACTCGATATTCCTGTAAATAACGGTGTAATCAATGAAGAGACTGTGCGGCTTTACAGTGAATGCGGGACGGATTTCGGAATATCTCAAATTATTTATATTGCTAACTCGTTGACTCCTTACGCGGAGACCGCGATTAAATGTGATGTGCCGGAAGAAACCGCAATGATTGTTCAGGAATTAGCGGCAAATATGCCCGGCGTCGGGGTTCGGGTCAATTCGATTCGAGAATATCCAACGGGGTATGATACTTCCGAGGTGATAGGATTTCTCGGTCCCATACCCGATACGGTTGCCGACGAGATGGAAAGTCGCGGCTTTATATTAAATAAGGATAAATATGGGTATGCGGGTGTTGAGTCTTCCTTACAGGATTTGTTATCCGGGAAGAACGGGCGTCGAGTCGTTGAAAAAGATGTTGCCGGCTTGGAAACTCGGGATTTGGAACCGCCAAAGGATCCGGTTCCGGGCTACAATGTGAAACTGACGATTGATGTCCGTTTGCAAAATGTCGCCAGAGCCGCAATGTTGGATACGATGGATTTTTATAATCGGATCAGTGTCACCGGCCCATTAACGCATGACGGGGCTGCAATTGCCATGAATCCGCAAACGGGAGAAATACTGGCTTTAGTCTCAGAACCAACTTTCGAAAATAATCGAATGACCCGTTATATTCCGGCTTATTATTATCAGCAACTATCGTTGGATCAGTCCAAACCGTTACTGAATCATGCGACTCAAGTGGCTCAACCTCCGGGCTCCGTATTCAAAATAGTTACAGGTATCGGCGCGATCAATGAGAAAGTAGTTTCGCCTGATTTCCATATTAATTGTCCCGGACATATCTTTATTCAAAACAGCTATTCTCCGAATGATCCCGGTTCGGAACAAGAATATGTATGCCATTTACGGACCGGTCATGGGCAGGTTGATTATTTGCATGCGCTTGCTTGGTCATGTAACTTGTATTTTAATAAAGTCGGCGGCGGATACAAAGATGAAGTTCCTGAAGGATTAGGAATCGACCGGCTCGGACAATATGCTCACGCATTGGGATACGGAGAAATTTCCGGAATTGAATTAACGGGAGAAGAGACCGGTATGATTCCGACCAGAACCTGGAAAAGGGTGAATAAAGGGGAATCTTGGGCGACAGGTGATACTTATTTGGCTTCTATGGGGCAAGGTTATATCAGCGCTTCTCCTTTGCAGGTTCTCGGTTCGTTTGTCACCGTCGCTAATAAGGGAATTCATATTAAACCCACAATTATTAAAGAAGTATTGGATGATCGCGGAAATGTTGTTCTTCCTTTTACTCCGAAAATGCTATGGGATATCACAAAAGACCCCAAAATTATGGTTTATGATGAAAACGGAGAGGAGACCGGGAAATATAAAACGGTTGATCCGACGGTAATTGATTTAACCCGGCAAGGATTGCGATTAGTGACCCAACCGGGAGGAACCGCCAGCGAAGCTTTTGCCGGTGATACACATCAATCTTCGGCTAAGACCGGAACCGCGGAATATTGCGATGATATTGCGATGGCGAAGGATGCATGCAAATTCGGAAACTGGCCTTCGCACGCTTGGACGGTAGCTTATGCACCCTACGACAACCCGGAAATAGCGATACTTGTATTTGTTTATAACGGAAAAGAGGGCGCTTATATGGCAGGATATCCGGTACGAAGAATTTTGGATAACTATTTTCTTTTGAAGGAATATGATGCCGAGCGGGCCGGCGAAACGCCGGGTTCTCTGATTCAATAAGATTTATGCGTATAAAAAAGATAAGGTTTGAAAAAGATTAAGAGCGAATGAGAAAAGAGTTTTGGCGTAGTTTTGACTTTTGGCTTTTTGGTGATATTGTCATCCTTTGCGTTTTCGGTATTGTGATGATTCAATCTGCCTTAGCGGGTAACCTTGAGGTCAGTGTAAACAGTCAGATCATTTATGTATGTTTGGGATTTGTCCTGATCATGATTTTGACTTTGATCGATTATCACTATCTTGAGTCACTGGCTAATTTGTTGTATTTTGGGATTATCTTGGTATTGTTAACTTTGAATTTATTCGGGCAGGCTACTTTTGGATCGGCCAGATGGTTACAGATAGGACCCTTCTCATTACAACCCTCTGAATTTGCAAAAACAATTCTCATTATTCGCTTGGCTAAATATTTTTCGGATCATGCTAATTCGAAGCACGATATGCGATGGATTCTAAAAAGCTTTGCTTTAACTTTCGGAATTGTATTTTTCATTTTGCTGCAACCAAATATGAGTACATCCATCGTTATGATGGTAATTTGGTTCTCAATGTTGTGGGTGAGTAAAATTCCGACGAAATACCTTATCATTCTCGGAACCATCGGAGTGATCTTGTTGATCGGGATAACCATCTGGATTTTGGTTTCGCCGGATACCATCCCATTTATTCAGGAATATCAATTAAACCGACTGAAAAATTTCTTTAATCCGGATGAAAATGCCAGGTACGGTGATAAATATAATGTAGACCAAGCGGTTATTTCGTTAGGGTCCGGAAAATTATTCGGCCAAGGTTACGGCAACGGTACGCAGGTTCAGTTAAGGTTTCTGAAGGTTCGTCATACGGACTTTATTTTTTCGGTATTGGGTGAGGAATTCGGTTTTATCGGTACAATTATCGTAATATTTTTGCTGGTTTTTGTTATCTTGCGCTGTCTACGGGCGGCAAGATTGGCACCGGACCTATTTGGATCATTGATTTGCTATGGCGTAGCCACATTAATTTTTTTCCAAATGGCGGTGAATATCGGCGTAAATCTTCAAGTCCTTCCCGTAACCGGATTAACATTACCTTTTATAAGCTACGGAGGATCATCGACACTTGCCTTAACAATTGCGATCGGGTTGGTTGAAAGCGTCGCGACCCGACAAGAAAAAAGAGAAGAGATCGTGTAAAATCAGAATCAAAATATAAAAAATAAATTTTATAGACGAAAAGAGAAAAATTCTAATGACAAATGAAATGAAACCCGTACGTGTTCGATTTGCACCCTCCCCTACCGGAAGACTCCATTTAGGGGGCGGAAGAACCGCGTTGTATAACTATCTTCTTGCGAAAAAAACCGGAGGAAAATTTATCCTCAGAATTGAAGATACTGATCGCAAGCGTTATATCGAAAATGCCGAACAGGAATTGATGGATGGGCTTCATTGGTTGGGAATTGACTGGGATGAAGGACCTGACAAACCGGGTGAATTTGGTCCTTATCGACAATCGGAGCGGAAAGAGATTTACCTTAAATATGCGGAACAATTGATCGAGCAAGGAGACGCTTTTTATTGTTTTTGTACTCCCGAGCGTTTACATCGGATGAAAGAGGAACAGGAAAAAAGGAAAGAGTTCCCTCATTATGACGGAAAATGCAGAGATATTCCTCTTGAAGAAGCGAGAAAAAGAATCGCGGCCGGTGAACCTTATGTTATCCGTTTTAAGACGCCGAAGGAGGGTGTTACGACTGTACATGACGCCATCCGTGGGGAGATAACAGTAGAAAACCGAACAATCGATGACTATATCATTGTTAAATCGGATGGTTGGGCATTATATCATTTAGCGGCTATGGTGGATGATCATTTGATGGGAATTACCCATGTTATTCGGGGTTCCGAATGGATACCGACACTTCCTTTGCATCATATGATTATTCAGGCATTCGGATGGGAAGAACCGGTTTGGATTCATCTTTCAGTTTTTCTGAAACCTAGCGGAAAAGGGAAAATGTCCAAGCGGGAATCCGCTGATCTGATTAAAGACGGATATTCAATTTTTTTGACCGATTTTAAAGATTTGGGTTATTTGCCTGAGGCCGTTACAAATTGGATCGCTTTGATGGGGTGGAGTTATGACGATCATACAGAGTTTTTTACAATGGAAGACTTGATCAGGGATTTTTCGATAGACCATCTGAATCCTTCACCCGCAGCGATCAATTTTACGAAGCTCGATTATTTTAATGGCGTCCATATTCGAGCATTACCGATTGAAGATCTCGCTCACCGAATTAAGCCATTCTTCGAGGCAAAAGGGTATCATCCGGATGACGAGACATTGTTGAAAATCACGCCTATTATTCAAGAACGAATCGTCACTTTAGATGATGCGCCTGAGATAGCGGGTTTTTTCTTTGAAGATCATGTCACTCCCCAGACAGAAGATTTAATTCAAAAGGGGCTAACCGCCGAAAAATGTGCTGAAATAGCCGAGAAAAGTTATCAGGTATTGGCTGATCTTCCGGAAATCAGTCCGCGGATCGGAGAACCGGAGATGAGAGCGTTGGTTGAAGAATTAGGGTTAAAGCCGGCTCAGGTTTTTGGGGTATTGCGCGTAGCCGTGACGGGCAGAAAAGTCAGCCCTCCTCTGTTTGAGAGCATGGAAATAATCGGCAAAGACATTGTTTTAGAGAGAATCAAAACCGCAGCAAAGATGTTACGAGAATATCAAAGCCGGAATAATTAACCGAAAAGAAAGGAGCAGTGAGAAATGAAGAATTTCAGTTTTCAAATACCCACTCAAATTATTTTTGGAAGCGGAACATTGGAACAACTTAATACGATTTCGTTACCCGGGAAAAAAGCAATGATTATTACCGGAGGGACTTCCGTACAGAAATACGGATACCTTGATCAGGTTTATAAAATTCTAAAATATCGAAATATTGACCATGTGTTATACGATAAGGTTGTGCCGAACCCTATTCGGAAAAATGTGATGGAAGCCAGAGATATTGCAAGAGAAAAAAAGTGTGATTTCTTTATCGGCTTAGGCGGAGGAAGCAGTATCGATACGGCAAAATCAGTTGCGATGATGATGACTAATCCGGGAGATTTATGGGATTATGTACCGGTCGGACAAGGGGGCAAAAAAGATTTTACTCAAAAAGGATTCCCATTAATAGCCATTCCGACTACAGCCGGAACCGGAACCGAAGGAAACCCGACGTCTGTAATTACCAATGAAATAACCGGTGAAAAAGTCGGAATACGCTGTGAATTTCCAATAATATCAATCGTTGATCCTGATTTGACGATAAATATTAATCCGCGTTATACAACATATCAGGGATTTGATGCATTGTTTCATAATATAGAGGCTTTTATTTCTCAAAAAGCAAATCCTTTCAGTGATCTTCTTGCACTTGAAGGAGTTCGCTTAATTTTTGAAAATTTACCCGAGGCTGTTCGAAACGGAAAGAATATCGAAGCCAGATCTGCGGTTTCTTGGGCGGCGACTCTCGGAGGAATGGTACTTTGTTTAGCTTCCGCCACTTCGGCTCATGTGATCGAACACAGTTTGAGCGGGATTGATCCGACTGTTATTCACGGAGAGGGGTTGATCATGATCTCAAAAGCTTTTCATCAGTTAGGAGCGGAGAGAATACCGGAACTTTATTCAAAATTAGCTTTTGCGATCGGTATGGGCGATTCAAAAAAGACCGTTCAAGAAAATGCCAAAGCTTTCTTGGATGCACTTGAAGCATTAAAAATCGCATGCGGCGTAGGAGGTTTAAACTTATCTGACCATGGATTTACCGAGGATGATATTGATCGTATAGCCGAGGGAGCTTATGTTATCGGGGGTGGGGCTTTAACCAGAGATCAATACAAAATTACGGATCAGGATTTAAAAGAAATTTTGCGGAATTCTATGCATGCCTGAAAGTGTTTTGATTACCGGATCCGTTCGAAGACTTGGTAAAATGATTGCCTGCCATTTGGCTGAATCGGGTTATCATGTCTGGCTGCAATATTTACATGATGACATGGAAGCAGAGAACACCTGTCAACAAATCCATCGATTTGGAGGGGCTGCTTCACTTATAAAAGCGGATCTTCAAAATGTCGATGAAATTATACGAATGTTTGATTTTATCCGTGAAAATGGCGGGTTGACAACACTCATTAACAATGCCGCAATTTTTTATCGAAGCAATTTAGCCACATTATCCGTAACAGATTGGGACCGTTTATTCGACATTAATTTGAGAGCCGTTTGGTTATGTTCCAGAGAGGCGGCAAAATTGATTGGTGAAAACCCGACGAAATCGGGTTTGATTATCAATATGTCTGATTCGGGATCTTACCAATATTGGAAAGAATATGGCGGATATACTCTGAGTAAAGCTGCCGTACGTGACTTAACCATTCTTCTCGCAAAAACGTTTGCGCCTAAAATCCGAGTCAATTCAATTTCTCCCGGTCTGATTTTGCCTGAGGAATCGATGGATGAGAAGACATGGAAACATTTATCCTCTGAGACTTTATTGAAAAAATCAGGGGAACCGGAAGATATTATAAACGCTGTCGATTACTTGATGAAATCGGATTATATAACAGGTATCGATATTCCGGTTGATGGCGGATATCGCTGGAAATAGATGATGCAATCGAAATTTTACCGACAATTGCAAATGATCTTAAAGGTCGTTCCTTGGTGGAAGATACCGATTAGTTTAGGGGTGATGCTTTCAACCGTTGAATTTATTAATTTTTGGGATGTACCGATAAATTGGACGGCTTTTGTTTTGATTTTTTTAATAACGATTATTTCTTTAATCACAGCCAATCTTCTCCAAATGCGGCTTTATATTTTTTCATCCGATGAAAAATCAATTACGTTCTTAAATGTACCTTGGGGGAAACCGAAGGAGATCAATAAGAATGAAAAAGATGCCGTATCGGTTAACCTGGTTATCTATTTCTTATTCTTTTTATTAGTTGCTGTATATATGTCTTTTCTTTTCTTGAATAAAAAGAATCAATGGAACTTAAACTTTGTTTTCCTGTTGATGATTATTTCGATTTTAATTTTCTCTTTTGCGGGAAACAATCCAAGAGTCAACTGGTCGGAAGAGCTTTTCGACGGATTGTTAACTGTTTTCTTCCCATCTGTCTTAGTGATATTGGGCCATCAAAATTATCCTTTTCAAAAATATATTCTCAGCTATCTGATTCCGGATTTTTGCTTTTTTCTGGCATTCCGATTCATACTGGGTATGTCGATGTTAGATCATCAAGTTTCCTTTAAACCAGGCTTTTTTGTCAATTATTTGCAAAAGAGAAAATTCAGGCTACATCATTTATTTTACTTTTTAGCATACCTTTCACTGATTCTAATGAACCGGCTTGGTGTAAGTTGGGAGTTATTGGCGCCGCAATTACTTCTACTTCCATCAGTGTCCTTCCAGATTGTTCTGATTGAGAAAATAATGAAGGGTTTTCCCGTAAATTGGAAATTATTAGGGTGGCTCTCTTATCTAAATCTTATTCTGTTGCTATACTTTCAATGTATTACGATTGGTTTTTATGGATTTTAATTAAAAAGAAATTGATCAATAAGATTTTATATGGCGGATTATAAAATGTCGATAACAACACTTCGATAAAAAGGTGGAATTATGAAAATCAGATCCTGCAAATATGTAATTTTAGCTTTATTAGCTTTTTTTGTTACATCCTGTAACATGCCTGAGCGGAATGTCGATAAAAATGTGCTTTATACCATTGCCGCATCAACCATTCAAGCCGAAAATAACAGGATCGCTTCTCTTACACCGCCGACCCCGACCTCGACTTTGACAGAAACCCCGACGATTACGTTTACGCCGACGATAACATCGACTCCGACAATCCCGCCGACCGCAACTTGGATTACTCATCCGGCCGGATCTGCAGAAGTCCTGATCCTTTACTATAATGATGTTGCCAACAATGCGAATGAAGACCCTTATTATCAATGGGAAAGTCCATTAAATGTTCCTTCCGTTGAATTTGAGCAACAGGTTCGGATACTTTATGAACTGGGATATACAAGTATCGGGCTGTCGCAGTTGGTCAAAGTATTGCTTGAAGGAGGGGAACTTCCTCCGAAGCCGGTTATGTTCACTTTTGATTCATCCAAACTCGGACAATATAAAAACGCTTACCCCATTCTCAAAAAATATGGGATGGCGGGGAATCTGATGTTAGTCGCTGCACAGGTTGATACGAAGAACTGCCTTTCATCTGAGCAAATAAAAGAAATGATGAATGATGGGTGGGAACTTGGCAGCAGCGGATATGATGGAAATCATGATCCCGCTTATTACGGACAGGAAATCGGTAAGTCCAAAATATTGCTTGAAGAAAAATTCGGTGTGCCCATTGAAGTTTTTGCTTATCCGGGAGGAATTCCAGATGCCGGCGGTGTTATGGCCAGTAAAGTCAGTTCAAGTTTATATAAAGCAGCGATGGGAAAACAACATGTGACCAAACAAAGTCGCGACAATCTTTATTATCTCGGCCGATTTGAAATAACCAAAGGGCTGCCATTAAATGATTTTCTGAGTTACCTCCCTTGGAAAGAGGGAAATATTTCCGAAGAGACAATGAATTGGACGCTGCCGACGGTTACTTTCACACCGCCTGCTGCTTTACTGCAAACCCAAGAAACCCCGGCTGCTCCGTAATCTTAAACACTTCTCATTTTCAAAATAAAAAGCGCTCCATTTATGAAATCGGAGCGCTTTTATTTTTAAAAATACCGAATTATTTACGTCAAATTAATCCAATTCGGATCTGAATCAATCATTCGGGATCTTATGCCATATGATCAGATATTTAGGATTCGACAAGATCGGAGAGCTTATATTCCTTCAATATATTATTGATTTTTGTGCCGATTTCCTTCCATAAACCCATTGCAACGTCATTTTCAGATGTATCGATATCGGTTTCAATGGTCGGTACAGAGAATTGCCCTTCCAAGGCATTAAAGATATCATAAAGTGTGATATCCAAACCTTTTGAACCCAATCTTAAACCACCTTTCGGACCCGGCGTCGCTTTGATCAGACCATTTTGCTGAAGTGTATGCGCAATTTGGTGCAGAAATGGCAACGGAATGGAAAGACTTTCCGAAATTGCCGCCGTCGACTTGGACGTATTATTCGGATCCGAAGCTAACGCAAGCATTAGCTGTAACCCATAATTTAATCTTCGACTCACCTTTAACATGTTTACCTCCAAAAAAATAAGTATTGATATATATAAATGGATAATTGCTATATATTCTTCTTTTATATCATATATTACCAACAAATAAGGAAATTACTTTCCTTAATGTGAGTGATAATGACTTTTTAAAATATTGAAATATTATATAATGAAAATAAGAAATTATTGCAGCTTAAGGAGAATTTTAGATTCATTCCATAATTCTTCAAGGCTGTAATAATTTCGTCTGTCCGGTGAAAAAATATGGACAACGATATCTCCAATATCAAGAAGCATCCATCCCCCTTCTGCGATGCCTTGCACGATGCAATGAACTTGATATTTTTCTCTGATTTCGTTTTTTACCGCATCGGACAAGCTTTGAAGCATTCTGTCACTTGTACCTGTGCAAATGATAAAGTAATCTGTAAAATCGACTTGTTCTCTTACATCCATCAGCGTTATTTCTTCCGCTTTATGATTTTCCAAAATTTCGACAATTTTTCTAGCAAATGTTACGGTTTCCAGTTTATCCTCCTCTTTATTTTATAGTTTTCATCATCTTAACATACTTTGAGATTTTGTGTACTGATTACCTGATATTCAGGTTTTCCGGGAAGCAATATACTCTTCATCAGAGAGATTTTGTCGACGGTAAAAGGCGGAAGATCGATTTTCTCGAGATTTTGAATAATTTCATCTTTTTCGACAGGAATCATTGTAGATACATAATCCGGAATTCGAGCTAACGTTATGTGCGGTTGGAATGGTTTTAAATCTTTCGAAAATCCGATTTTTTCGAACTCATTTTCAAGGTTGTTCACCAAAACCGATAATTCTTTCGAAATATCAAATCCGGCCCAAAGAATCCGCGGTTTTTTTATCGTCGGAAAAACGCCTCCGGAATGAATTTTGAGTTCAAAAGGACCGATTCCGCCGACTGAATTCGCAATCGCTGCCTGAAGATCACCCCTTTTGTCTTGTTGTACATCTCCTAAAAACTTCAATGTGATATGAAGGTTCTCTTTGGAGGTTAATCGTGCTTTCTTTTTTTTGATAATGACAGAGTCCTTCAAGCTGTCTGAGAGTGGTTTTCGAATCATCTCAGGAAGCTCTATAGCAATAAAAAGACGAAGAGTCGCATTTTGTTTCATCATGATTTTATAAACAGCCTCGAACTAAACTGAATGCAAATTATACCTTTTTTCCATACTGATATTAAATGAATATTGCAAGAATAAAGAGTAAGGAAGGGAGAAATTCAACCGAAAAAATTGTCTGTTTAATCGCTCTTTTTATTCACTATCGATATCTGCTGGTTTATAATAATTCAGCAAAAAAGATGAATAACAAACAGGATTACCGGAGAGTCTCTTATGGAAAAAAAGCTTAGCGGGAATGAAATTCGGCAACAATTTATTGATTACTTTGTTGAAAGAGGTCATACAGCGGTACGGTCTGCATCGCTTGTTCCGGCTGAGGATCAGACTCTTCTATTTACGAATGCGGGGATGGTTCAATTTAAAGATGTTTTTCTCGGAACGGACGTAAGACCCTATAAGCGTGCTTGTGACAGTCAAAAGTGTATGCGAGTCTCGGGAAAACACAACGATTTGGATGATGTCGGACGTGATGATTTTCATCACACTTTTTTTGAAATGCTGGGAAATTGGTCTTTCGGAGATTATTACAAAAAAGAAGCGATTACATGGGCATGGGATCTTTTGACCAATGTATGGGGATTAGACAAAGATATACTTTGGGCTACATGTTTCAGAGATGAAAAAGATGAGATTCCCACCGATGAAGAAGCCTTTGAAATTTGGAATACTCAGCCCGGAATGAATAAGGACCACGTCCTGTATTTCGGGCGGAAGGAAAATTTCTGGGAAATGGCTGACACGGGACCATGTGGGCCTTGCAGTGAGATTCACATCGATTTGGGTGAAAGCCACTGCAATAAAAAAGGCATCCCGGGTCATATTTGTCATGTAAACGGAGATTGCGGTCGTTTCTTGGAATTATGGAATTTGGTGTTTATCCAATATAACCGCCTGAATGAAACTACATTAAATCCACTAACTCAGCATTTCGTTGATACGGGTATGGGATTTGAAAGAATTGTATCGATTCTGCAAAAAACAGACTCAAATTATAAGACGGATCTATTTTTGCCGATGATTCGTGAAATTCAAAAATTAACCAAAGTAAGCGATGACGAGATGTATTCGAATTTTACGCCTTATCGAGTGATCGCTGATCACGCTCGCGCTTCTGCTTTTCTGATTGCGGACGGTGTTGTTCCCGGAAATATTGGCAGAAACTATGTTTGCCGGATGATCATTCGCAGAGCTGTTCGATTTGGTTACCAACTCGGCTTGAAAGAACCGTTCATGAGCAAAGTTGCGGAAAAGGTGATTGAGAATTATGGAGATGCTTATCCGGAATTAAATAGAATGAAAGAATCAATTCTTCATTCGGTATCCTGGGAGGAAGAGAGATTTAATAAAACACTTGAAAACGGAATCAACCAACTCAACGAAATTATTGAGGAAATGAAGAGGAGCGGTCAAAAAATAATCGATGGAGAAACTTGTTTCAATCTTTATTCAACGCACGGTCTTCCTCTTGAAATTACCTATGATATCGTCCGTGAATACGGTTTGGATGTTGATCGTGAAGGATTTAAAAAAGCAAGTGAAGCTCATCGCATTGCTTCCGGTGCCGGGAAGATTTTTGGAAAAATGGGGGGAGAGGATGCGGAACAATATGGGATGCATCTGTCCTTTTTGAAAGAGTCAAAGTTGTTGGGTGAAGAAGGCGTAATTTGCGATCCTTATCAGACCAAGGATGTAGAAGCCAAATTGATCATGGCTCTGGTAGACGGACAGCGTGTTGAAAAAATAGAAGAAGGTCAATTTGGCGAACTGATTGTTTCGCAGACCAATTTTTATATGGAAATGGGCGGCCAAGTGGGAGACAATGGGTGGATTCGTTCGGAAGACGGGTCTTTTGAATTTAGGGTAGAAGGAATCCGTAGGCCGGTTGCCGGACTTACCGTTCATTACGGGAAAGCAGAATCGGGAAGTATTTCGGTAGGAGAGACTGTCAAGGTGGTTGTCGATAAACAGCGTCGCAAGGATATCATGCGAAACCATACCGCGACTCATCTGTTACACGCTGCTCTGAGAGAAGTAATCGGTGAAGAAGCAAGGCAAGCAGGATCTTTGGTTGCTGCCGATCATTTGCGATTTGACTTCAATTCAAGCAGAGCTCTGACAAATGAAGAATTAAGCAGGGTCGAAACTATCGTTAACGAAAAGATTTTGGAATGTATTCCGGTAACAACCACAATCGAAAAATTAGATGATGCTATAAATGAAGGCGTGACCGCAATATTTAATGAAAAGTATGGTGAAATAGTTCGCGTAGTCAGAGTGGGAGATGATGATGAACTTTTTTCTGCCGAGTTATGTGGCGGCACTCATGTAAGCAATACCGGTGAAATCGGATTGTTCATGATAATGAGCGAAGGCAGTGTTTCGACGGGCATCCGGCGTATTGAAGCCATTACCGGACGAACCGCAAATATGACTGCACGAAAGAATACACAAATAGTGAAGAATTTGGCATCAATCTTAAATGCCTCTACAGACGATATATTCGAAAAAGTGGAAAATTTGCAAGCACTTTCGAATAAGTATCAAAAAGAAATCGTTCAACTTCAAACACAAATTGCATTAAAAGATTTTAAGAAGTTTTGGGAAAACGCACAAAAAATTAAAGATGCGAATGTATTAACCGCAATGATTTCAGATTCAACAATTGAATCGCTGAGAAATATGGCTGATCAATTTAAGGCAGAAAATCCCAATGCTGTTGTCGTCTTAGGCACGAATACAGATGACGGACAAGTTCAATTTATTGCTGCTGTTTCTGATTCACTGATTCAACGCGGAATCAATGCCGGGGAGATCATTCGAAATATTTCAGCTCTTACCGGAGGTAAAGGCGGAGGACGTCCCAATATGGCACAGGGAGGCGGGAAGGATATCAACAAAGCGCAGGAAGCGTTGGATGCCGCTGTAAAAATGGTTCGGGAAAAGCTTCGATAAATTAATTTGTGAAGAAAAATTGTTAATCGGCAAGGATACCGAAGAAACTTTATTCAACCGAATAATAAAACATTTAATATAAAAATGAGGGCGCTATCAAACTTTTATGGTGCCCTCATTCTTGTTAATCTTAATTTGTTTATTTTTTTTACTTATCGATGATTTCCCAAAAAGAATAAAGCTAAGACACCGGGTCCTGTATGCGAACCGATAACATTGCCGACATAATTAACGGTAAAATCATTGACCCCCAAATTATCATGAATTAATTTCTCAAGTTTTTCCACATCTTCCATACAATCACCATGGCTGATGAAAATCCGTTGGTTCTGAGGTTCTACCGCCATTTCTTTCATTTTTTCATATAATCGTTTGATCGCTTTGTTTCTTCCCATAATCTTTTCTCTGGGAATCAAATGCCCGGCATCATCCATGTTCATAACCGGTTTAATATTTAATGCACTGCCAAACCAAGCGGAGCTGGCTGATACTCTACCTCCGCGCTCCAAAAAATGAAGATCATCAACGGTAAACCAATGATTCATTTTGAGTTTATTTTCTTCGAGCCAATCCCTTACCTGTTCAATACTTTTTCCCGAATCCCGTTGTCTGATCGCATAATCGACGAGCAAGCCATATCCCATCGAAGCAGATAAAGTGTCAACGGTAAAGATTTTGCAATCCGGATATTTCTTCGAAAGGGTGTCCGCCGCCATTTTTCCGCTTCCATAGGTCCCGCTCAGTCCCGAAGAAAAACCGATATAGAGTATTTCTTTTTGTCCTTCCTTGATTAATCGCTCATATTCTTCGATAAAGGCTTCGGGATTAATTTGGCTGGTTACGGACATACTTCCGTTTCTGAGCCTTCTGTAAAATTCCTCTCCGGGCATATCAATCGGTCCGGGCTCTCCGTCTATAATATATGAGAGATACAACAGGCTGAAGTTTTGATAAGAATTCGTCAGGCTTTTTGGGAGATCGCTACCTGAATCTACAAGAATATGGAATGGCATTCATCCTCCTGCAATTGTTTGGAAAGCTATATAGTGACAATCTTGTTGATTATAACCCCAATGAGAAGCATCAACGGATAATCAGGAATTATTCTACGTTAAATATATTTTAAAAATATCTATTTAGAAATAATAAAGAGGAGGAGGTTAAAATAAAACTTAAATATCAGAAAATGAAAATTTTAAATGGTAAAAATATATATGAATAGAAATATCAAAGGAAAAGTATGAGGAGACCATGTTAAAAGTCGGTTATATCGGTTTGGGAATAATGGGAAAATCCATGGCACGGAATATTTTGCATGGCGGTTACCCGGTCATGGTACATAATCGCAGCAGAGAGATCGTAAAAGAATTGGTATCCGAAGGGGCAACGGAAGCTTTTTCTCCGGCTGAAGTTGCCGCAAATACAGATGTTGTTTTTACGAATTTACCGGATTCGCCGGATGTATTGAATGTGGTTTTTGGGGTAAAAGGAATCAGTGAGGGAGGAAAACCGGGTTTGATTTATGTTGATCATTCAACAATAAAACCGGCTGTATCGCGTCAAATATATGAAAAATTAGCGGAAAAAGGGATCAAATCATTGGATGCACCGGTCAGCGGCGGCGATATCGGTGCGAAACAGGGTACCTTGACAATTATGGTGGGCGGTGATGATTTTATATTGGAAAAAGTTAAACCGATTCTGAGTTTATGTGGTAAGACAATAACTTATGTCGGTGGTCCCGGTACGGGGCAAATTGCCAAAGCTGCAAATCAAATAATGGTTGCGGCTCAAATGGTCGCAATGGCGGAGTTATTGATTTTTTCACAAAAAGCGGGGGCTGATTGCAAAAAAGTGGTCGAAGCAATCAAAGCGGGGGCGGCTCAATGTTGGACTTTGGATGTAAAGCCACAGCGGTTGTTTGAAGGGAATCGCGAACCCGGGTTCAAGGCTTATCTGCAGGCAAAAGATTTAAATATTATTATGGAAACGGCTCGTGAGTACGGAATTCCATTACCATCTGCGGCGATCGATGCTCAATTGTATAATGCGATGCTTCAGTTGGGAAACGGACAGCAAGATAATTCGGCGATTATTTCTGTTATAGAACAATTAGCAGGCGTTCATTTAAATGAATCAAATCATTAAGACGGGGAGTTATGAATAAAAGAAAGTCTATTGGGTTATTGTTTGTGTTATTGTTGATTTGTCAACTATTTCCGGATTTTAAAGTTTTTGCGGATTCGGATTCATCATCCGAGATTTATCAATCCGAAACTCCTTATAATATGGTTTTTATCGATGCGGGCTATTCGACAGTAGGAGCCCAACAGCAAGATTTAAATGCGAAAGAAGATGCAAAACCTTTGCATATCGTTTATTTAGATCCTTATTATTTCGATATATTAGAGGTTACGAACGGGCAATATGCTGAATGTGTTGCGGCCGGTGCCTGTAAAGAACCGGAAGTAAAATCAAGCGAAACACGCGATCCGTACTATGGCGTCGACTGGTTTTCACGTTTTCCGGTGATTAATGTGACTTGGCAAGATGCATCGGATTATTGCGAATATGTGGGGAAACGATTACCCACTGAAGCGGAATGGGAAAAGGCAGCCATGGGAGCGGAAGATTACCGGCGATATCCATGGGGAAATTCAGAACCCAAACCCTATACAATCAACATGACGAAAGTGCCGGGCGATACAGAAATGGGGAATTCTTATCCGAAAGGTGCCAGTCCTTACGGTGTAGTTGACATGGTCGGGAACGTATCTGAATGGACTTCAGATTGGTACAGTGCAGATTATTATTCTGTTTCTCCTGAAAAAAACCCAACCGGACCGGAAGAAGGGACCGAAAAGGTCGTTCGAGGAGATTCTTTTAAGACCGATATTCATTCAATTCATATTACAAATCGATATGCAATGGATCCCAAAACAGCAAACAATTATACGGGATTTCGATGTGCAAAGGATGTTCGAGAGTTAGTGGAATATACGATTACTCCTCAGCCTGAAGAAACAATAACGACAATTAAAAAAGCGATTGTCAATTCAGGACAAGAGGAAGGGGTTTTTGTATTGGAAGAACCCGGCGTCGGGAAGAAATTAAATTGTATCGCTAAAAACGGATCTGTTGTTGAAATATCGGAAGGTCCGAAAGAAATGGCGTATACACAATGGTATAAGATCCGAACACAATCGGGGTGCGAAGGTTGGTCACTTGCTACCAGCTTGAATTTACAATAAAAAGGATTAACTAAAAATCTTTATTATTTCCGATGAGATTTTATTTACCGCTTCGCTGATAAGCGGGTGGACCGGATCGAGATAAGATAAGTTTTTTGGTTGGATCAAGAGCAATCCTATTTCACAATCCAGTTCTGCCGCAAGGAAACCGGAAAATAATGAAAGCGGAAGGGCATGAGTCGAAATCTCAGATCCTTCCGCTTTTTTCCAACTGAAAAAGCCGATTTCCCCGGCATCTTCTCCAAAGTCGCCCGCATCAATGATCAGAATATAATCCGGAGAAATCTTTCTGATTACACCGGTGAAGTTTTCCGGAACCGGGCCGCAATCGAAAACCGAGATGGAAAAATTGCCCGTTTGCTGCGGTAAAGAAGCTTGTATTGACTTGGCGGCTAATGACCCGGCAAAATCATCTCCTTTGACTTCGTTTCCTATTCCGAGAATCACAACATTAGGATTGTTTTTCTTCGCTAACAGCTGCTTGCGCACCGGGATTAGTTGTTTCTGCCAAGATTCGGTCAATATATTCCTTCTTTCCGTAATACATTTGGAAACCGCCTTTCGATCCGGCTGCCGACTCCCACATTTTATTGGTCATATGAAGCGCGTCAAATTTGCAGTTATAAACACATTGTTTACAGTATACGCATTCTCCGATGTTATAGGTCATAACAAATTGTTTTGTTTTACGATCAACAACAATAATCTTGATGGTACGAGTCGGGCAATCGCGTACGCATTGCATACATCCCGTACAATTGGAAGCGGTATAAGCTAATTTTGCTCGATATCTTTCCGGTGGATCCGTTTTCACATACGGATATTTTGTCGTTGCCGGCCTCTTAAACAATGCTGAAACAACATCAGATAGCATTCCAATTAATTTCATAGTATTCTCACCAGAATCAATATCATAAGTTGGATAAGTGATAAGATAGCACCTGCTTGCCACCAGAAACCTACCGTTTGATCTATGCGGAGGCGGGTCATAGAGGATTGCAGGAGAGCAATGATTACCAGCAATCCGAGTGATCGTAATAAAAATGACAGCAAATTTCCGAATCCGCCCAAGTAGAATGTGACGATCAAAGAAATGCCTATAACGAATTCAACATCTTTCGCGATGCGGAATAATGCCAAACCTCGACCGGAATACTCGGATAAAGCTCCCGAAACTATTTCCGATTCAGCTTCGGGTGCATCAAAAGGTGCCAATTCCAATTTTCCCATTAAGCCGATAACCGAAATAATGAATCCAATCGGTATGGTTGCGATCATCCAGGTATGGGCTGAAGCGTATTCTGAAATCACATTGATATTCCAAGATTGAGCCGAAATGGCAGGCATCAAGAGCGCCAGCATGAACGGTGCTTCATAAGCAAATAACTGTGTAAATGTTCTGGTCGCGCCGACGACTGCAAATCGATTCATTGAGTTTGCACCGGCCATCCCTAAACACATGGTCATGACCGACAAAAGATACATTGTGATAATTAAATCTCCATGCAAACCGATCGGTGCTTCGACTCCGAACATGGGGACGTAAAGTGATGCGGTCATGACACATGCGAAAGAGATAATCGGCAAGACAATGAACAATGATCTGTTTACGGATTTGGGGATTACCTCTTCTTTTACCAATAATTTGAACATATCGGCGACCGGTTGAAATACTCTCGGACCGACTCGATTTTGGAATCTTGCGACTAATTTCCTGTCAGCCCATTCGTATAATAAAGCGGCCAATATCAGAAATAATCCGCCAGGAAAAAAGAAAAGACAAATAAGAGGATGTGGTGCGCTCATTTGTAGTATGCTATCCCATATTTTCGTAATTGTTCCCAGGTCCAAATTTCCGGATTCCCTGAGCCTTTATTAATATAAACCATTCGGTCGTTACAGGAAAAGCAAGGATCGATTCCTGCAAGGATCATCGGCATATCGGCCAGTTTATGACCTTTTGCCACCGAAGAAACGATCGTTCCCCAATTACATAGACTCGCTGTACGAATTTTTACCCGATCCGGACTTTCTGTGCCGTTTGATCGGACGAAATAAAATAACTCGCCTCGCGGAGCTTCAACCGATGCCATATATTCACCGGTCGGAATCTTTCGAGGAATTTTCACGCTCAGTTCACCTTCCGGCATATGATTCATCACATTCTTGATGTAGTGAATGGATGCGATGCATTCTTTTATTCTTACTACAAAGCGAGCGTTTAAATCTCCCCGGTTATCTAAAGTTATATCGATGGGAAATAGATCATAACCATCATAAGGACGATCGATGCGGATATCTCGAGCTACTCCGGATGCTCTTGCGGTCGGTCCCGTCGCACCCAAACGATCGGATTCTTCCAACCCGATGGTTCCGATATCCACCGTTCGTTGTCGAAATGTCATATCTGTATTCACGACGTCGAGATAATGGTACATTCTTTTTTCAAGGTAATCTAATTTCGGAGTTACTCCGTCAATAAATTCCTGTGTGATATCTTCTTTGACTCCTCCGGGGATATTTACCGAGTAATTTACACGGTTCCCAAAAAAGTTTTCCAAAATATCCATCACGATTTCTCGATCTCGCCATGAATACATAAACAACGCATCAAATCCACCCTCATGAGCGGCAACGCCCAGCCATAACAGATGGCTATGGAGACGTTCAATCTCCCCTGCTATGCAGCGCACCGCTTTCGCTCGCGGCGGCAGCTCGACACCTGCGAGTTTCTCCACACATTGAATAAAAGCGGTGCCGTGGGAATGCGAACAAATACCGCAAACGCGTTCTAACAGATATAAATCCTGAGTATAAGTCCGTTGTTCGGCAGCTTTTTCAACTCCCCGATGAACGTAACCTAAACGGATAGAAGCTCCTACGACAATTTCCCCGTCTACGGTGAATTCAAAATGTCCCGGTTCCTTCAATGCCGGATGTTGCGGCCCAATAGGAACAATATACTTTTGCTGACCATTGTTATTGAAATTGTTTACTGTTTCATCGCTCATTATTCTTCTCCAGATTTTGTTTCCGGGTTATCCTGTAATCCGGAAAAAGATTTCCGAAGCGGAAAAACTCCATCCGGCCAATTTTCCGGTAATATGAGTTTGGAGCGATCCGGTGTATTTCGGATATCAATACCAAATAATTCCATACATTCCCTTTCATAAAGGGTTGCCGAAGGAATAATCGGGCATATTGATTCGACCGTTAAGTTTGAATACGGCAAAAAGAAACGTAATGTTCCGATCACATTTTGTTCTCCGAATTGGTAAACCAATCCGATTTGCGGGGAACCGTTTTCGTCAGCCGTATCATAAGCCGAGATAGTAATTAAATATCCCCAATCATGTTCGACCAATTTTTGAACCGCTTTTAATAAATCGTTCGAATTAATATAAACATCCACCCGATTCGGTTGTATCGCCGGAATTTCAGTTTTTATTGCCAAATCGGTAAATATTTTCTGAAACTGATTCAGTAATTCCTCTTTTTCCATTATTCGGCTTCACTTTCTTTTTTATCCGCTGTCTGAGCAGAATCTTGTTCGGGTGAGGGGATAATCATAGGCTGACTGTAATCCGATTTCTGTCGCTTCCCTCTGGCAATATCGAGGAGGATAATCAATCCATTAATCATTGCTTCCGGTCTGGGAGGGCAGCCCGGGACAAAGACATCTACCGGAATAACGTTGCTCACTCCCCCTTGAACAACACTATAACAATTTTGGAATACACCTCCGCTGATCGCGCAGGAACCCAATCCCAAAACGAATTTCGGTTCCGGCATTTGATTATATATTCGAATGAGGCGATCTTTTGATTGAAGAGTCACGGAACCGGTGACGATTAAAATATCGGCATGACGAGGGCTCCCCTGTAATTTCACTCCGAATCTTTCAACATCATAACGGGGGGTAATCAAAGTTAATAATTCGATATCGCAACCGTTACAAGATCCGCTGTTATAATGAATTGCCCAAGGGCTGTTTATTCTCGCCCAATTACGAATTCTGTTTTCAATTGTTTTCTCAGAGCCTTTTGCATTCGGATCGATATCCGAAAGATCGATGGTCTTGTTCATTTTATGATTCTTCCGTTTCAAAATATATCTCTGTCTGCCAAATCAGCCTAACATCAGAGCCAATAAACCTAACATTAATACAACCGTATACACCAGCGAAGTCACACTGAGATTGCTGCTGCCCATAATCAGCACTCCCAAATGAAGTAGTGCAAAAAAGAGAGAAATCAGCAAAAAAGGTTTATAACCCGGAACCCCTCTGGTTTCCGGCGCAACCTCACCGCTTCCGTATAAAGTCCTTTTTTGATCGTCTTTCGTATCTTCGACCGGAGCGGTCTTCTTCCCGTAAAAAACCAATAAGGTGCCTATAATCGCATAGATCAGAAAACCAATCGGAGGACTCAGTAAAATATCCATAATATTTATTTCCTAATAAAACATAGTATATAAAGTTTCGCTTGCGACTTTGGTTATTCCGGCGGTAATACCCGGGAAGAAACCGAGAAGAATGACTGCTGCGGTTAAGATGATGATCGGAATAATCATCGCTTGTTGAAACTTTGGTGAAATGGCAACTTCATTATTGTTTGATACATGCCGATAAATACGATTAATCGGAGGTGCGTAATGTCCTAAAGATAAAACACTGTTAATACCGGCAAGTGCTATTAAAAAGGCAACCCAAGACTTTTGAGCAGCTATTCCGCTTGCCAGAATTTGCCATTTTGAAATAAAGCCCGCAAATAAGGGCAATCCTCCCAATGCCAGCATTGAGATTGTAAAAGCCAGAGAATATAAAGGATATTTCGCGGAAACCCCGTTTAGATCATCCAATAATAACGGTTCGTGGTTTCCTTTCGATACTTTTATACAATATACCAGAGCACCTGCGGAAAGAAAGGCTAACCCCTTCATTAGAGCATGGTTGAAGATATGAGTAAAAATTCCCTCTGCATTTTGAGCGCTTGCGGGAAAAGAAATCGCAAAGCCGATTCCCAAAAGGATGTATCCCATCTGGCTGACAGAAGAAAATGCAAGCATCCGCTTGATTTCCTTCTGTCGAAGGGCAGAAAAAGTACCGATAAACATATTGATACATCCGATCACCAAGAAAATAGTCCCGAGGGGGAGATGAGCATGGCTGACGGCACTCAAAGCGCGTAACAATGCGATTAAACCGGTTTCGATCACAATGCCGGAAAGTAATGCACTGATTCCCGCGGGAGCTTGAGAATGGGCATCCGGCAGCCAAAAATGCATAGGGACGATTGCACATTTCACTCCGTAGCCGATCAGTAAACAAGCTGTTGCTGCGATTACCGCCGGACTTGAGGTTAGAATGCTTTCTCTGATTGCCGAAATTTTGACTTCTCCCGTCAATCCAAAAAGAATCGAAGTTCCTAATATTACTAAGACCGAACCAGCCGCACTTTGAACTAAGTACTTAATGCCGGATTCCAATGATTCTGTACGGTTCCGATAAAAACTGACCAATGTGTAAGTCGAAACAGCCATTAATTCGAACCAAACATACAAGTTGAATATATCTGTCGCGGTTGTCAACCCCATAATACTGGACATCAGAATCATAATTTGACCGTAGAATTTCTCTTCATGATCTTCTGCCACCATGTATTGAGCGGAAAATAATACAACCATAGCCGACAACACTAACAGGACCGAAGTCATGAGAAGGCTGATTCCGTCAAATGTGAGGGTAATCATTCCTGCGGTTAAAGAAACAGGTCCTTCTTCCGTAAATTTTTTTGCTGTCAGCACAAAAGGAACAACGGTCAAAAGAATTGAAAATAAGCTTAACCATGCTGCCTTGTTGGGGCTTGATTCATCATCCGGCGGGATGGTTCGTCCGACAACATAAAGAATTAAAGCGCAAATTATTGGAGTTATCAAAAGCCAAAAAAGCGGATTCATCGGCATATTACAGCCCTCCGATCATCAGTGCAATAAGAATACAAATCAATCCGATCAGCATCCCGAAAATATTCCAATTTAATGAGCCGGTCTGAATATTTCGGATCGCTTCACTGGCTGCATTTATTCCGTTTACAACACCGTTATTGATTGCTTCAAACCCAAAACTGTTCAACGAAATCGACTTTATCTTCCGAGTAATGCTATTATGTAACGGTAATTTATTTCTCAAAAACCAAATCAGAATTCCGATCGCCACCATTCCTAAAGCTAAAAATGTATACGGATCCCCAAAGATTTTACTGACCAATTCCGACAAAGTTTCTTTCGGAATACCGTAGAGAGGTAAACTGTTTGAAAGGGATCGGCTGAATGGTTCGAAAACAAGCCAAGATGTAATCGTTCCCAATGACAAAATACCGAGTGGTAAAGCCATGAGAAAAGGTGCGTCATGTACATGCAAATCGGATCTCGGTTCTCCGAAGAACACCAACCATACACAACGGATCGTATATAAAGCGGTAAGAATTACAGAGAACAACATTAATATATAAATAATAATCGGTGTCCCGGAATGAATGGATTCGAGGATTAATTCCTTTGACCAAAATCCGTTTAAGACCGGAATTCCGGCAAGAGCTAATGATCCGATAATAAAAGTGATGCTGATAAACGGAATTTTCTTAAAAAAACCGCCCATTTTATACATATCTCGTGTCCCGCAGGAATGGATAATAGCGCCGGCACAAAGAAAAAGTAATGCCTTGAAAATTGCATGAGAAAGCAGATGAAATTGGCAGGCAAGAACCGATCCGGCTCCGATTGCGGCGAACATATAACCCAGTTGGCTTACAGTCGAATAAGCAAGAACGCGCTTTAAATCTGTCGCAAAGATTGCCATCAGAGATGAAATCAAGATCGTGATCAAACCGAGAATCAGGATTGTCATTTTCCAACCGGGGACTGCTTCCAGAGCGGGAAAGAAACGGCAAAGGAGATATACGCCTGCGTTGACCATGGTTGCAGCATGAATCAAAGCGCTGACGGGAGTCGGTGCTTCCATCGCATCCGGCAGCCAGGTGAAGAAAGGAAATTGAGCGCTTTTCGCCGTTGCGGCGATGATCAGAGTGAAACCGATAATCCCTAAAACATTTGCCGGAATTTCTCCGCCTTGCGCTGCCTGAATAAATCTTCCGATTTCAAATGAGTGTGTATAACCGAAAATCAACAATCCGGCAACCATCAATCCGATCCCTCCGAATTGCGTAATGAAGAGTGCTTTCAAACCGCCGCGTACCGCATTGGGGTCATCATTATAAAAGGAGATCAATTGATAGGAGCATAATGCTGTTATTTCCCAGAAGAAGAAAATCATAAAAATATTGGCGGTCAGTACCAACCCGGACATAGCCCCGATGAATAACAGTACCATGGAATAATATCTCGCAAGACTTTTCTCATGCTTCATATATTCTGCAGAAAAAATCACTGTCAACGAACCGATACAGTTGGCGATACATGCCAAAATAATTCCTAAAGCATCTGTTGAAAAGGAGAGATTACCGAAAAGGGGACCGATTTTTGCAAAGGATATGGTTGAATCTCCGATCTGAGAGAGCAACAGTAAACTCAGAATTGCCGAAAGGATCGCTCCGGCACTTGCAAATTGATGCAATCCTTCTTCATGTTTATCACCGATAAACCAAACCAATATGGCGGTCAGCCAAGGTGTGAAAATAAGAAAGGGAATAAGTATTCCGGCCATTGTTTATCTCTTCAATTTCGAAATGGAATGAATATCGCATGTTCCGGTCTTTTCGCGTAGTTGAATGGACATTGCTAATCCGATTACAGCTACGATTGTGTCCGCAACAATAATTGTGATCGCCATACTTTGAGCCAATTCCATTTGATCGGTTAATTTTCCGGCCAAAATCATCGCTATCATAGCTCCTTTTACCAAGACTTGAAGTGCTACGATTATTTTTAGGATGTTTCTGGTAATAATAAGGCAATAAAAACCGATTGCGATCAATGACACGATTGCAATGATTACCAGGGTATTCATTTATTCTTCCCCTCCTTAATTCTTTTGGAAACCGCAGGAGCAATCAGCAACAAGATTCCGAGTATACCCGAGATGAACAAAGCGCCCTGCAGATAAATATCTATTTTTCTGCCTTCCCAGAAAAGATCTGAAAAAATCGGTGAGGTCGTTACTGATTGGACCGAAGGCATATGCTGAGCAATCAACAAATAAGCCAGCATGCCAAATGATACAACCGATATGGATATCGCTAACCAATGAGGAACAAAAACATCTGATGTAATTTTTTCATCACCGATGATACTGATCGCAAAGACAAATAAGACCGTTACCAGCCCCGCTCCCACACTCAATTCGATTACGGCTAAACCGGGAGATCCTAAAATATAAACCAATATTGAAGTCAGGCAGCTTGTCCCGGCTAACCATAATGCGGCATTTAATAATCCTTTCACTCTGGTAGCTTTGTGAGCTGAGTAGATTAGTGCTGCGACAACCAGAAAATAGACCAGAGGCATTCGATTCCTCCCATATAGGATAAAAAGGGAAAATTAAAATTATTAACTTCTGTCCATAATTATATATCCATTTTTACGAAATTCGGAATATATTTCGATAAAATCCGTTTTTTCATCGAAATAAGCGAATAAAAAGATTTAAATTACCTATTAGAGAAAAAAATAACAAACAAAGTTTAATATTTATCGTCATAGTAATAATAAAAATTCGTTTTATCGTTTATTTATGAAAATAATCACTAAAGAAATCAGGTCGATCATAGCCTAAAGCTTATTTTCTTTATATAATTGGTTTTTATGGATAAGGACGAGGTTGAAATAAACCATATGAAATATTTATTAAAATTGGATGAAAAATATTCCGAAAAATTTCAAAAAAAATTTTCAACTCCGGTGCTTTTCAGGATTGCGGCATTTTTCTCACATACGGGGGATTCGTGGCTTTGGTGCGGCATATTATTTCTCATATGGATATTTTCGAGCGGAGAACAACAAAAAGTTTTGGCTTTTTGGGGGCTCAGCATTGCTTTTACGGCGTTTTTTATTTTCTTTTTGAAAAAAGTAATTCATCGCAGTAGGCCCGAAGGCGAGTGGGGAATGGTTTATCGCAAAAGAGATCCGCATTCTTTTCCATCAGGGCATGCCGTTCGAGCCGGACTTATTTTGATGTTAGCTTGGAAAACCTTTGGTATGCCATACTTTTTAGTTTTTCTGATCTGGGCGGTTTTGATGATTCATTCGAGGGTTATTACCGGAGTACATTATTTACTCGATATATATTTGGGTGTTATATTCGGGTTGCTAATCGGTTGTATTCTTATCGGCTCTCAAGATTGGATTTACCAATCATTTCCGCTTTTATTTGACCGATCCGGATGGGTTTATATTTTTTGAATAATATTTCATAGCCTCCAATTGATTATAAAAGAGGCTATGAATTTTTATTGGTATACTCAAGAAATCAAACGGAAAAATAAATCTATTTGTAAATGGTTATCAAATCTTCCAATAAGGCAGCGGCAGTTTCCATACGACCTGCCCCGGGTCCGATTAATGTGACCATACCTAACAAATCCGTCTCATATTGAATCGCATTCATCGAGCCATTAACATTTGCCAACGGATTGGATAATGGAACCATTTCCGGTTTTACAGAAGTTATTATATGGTTCTGAACTTTCTTAACTGAACCGATCAATTTCCATCTGCAATTCTCTTTTTTTGCCATTTGGATATCTTCGACGGTTATTCCGGTAATTCCTTCATAACCCATTTCAGCCGGTGTCTGTTTTTCGTCAAATATCAGTTGTGAAAGGATCGCAACTTTTCCAGCTGTGTCTAACCCTTCGATATCTCCGCTCGGATCGGTTTCCGCGTAACCGAATTCTTGTGCATGGGCAAGAGCTTCATTAAAACTTAATCCTTTTTCCATCTCCGTTAAAATAAAATTGCAGGTTCCGTTAAGAATGCCTCGCACGGAAGTGATGCCGGAAGGAAAAAGCAAGTCTTTTGCGAACCTCAGAGAAGGAGTTCCGCTCATTACTGTTCCTTCAATCCCCAGTTTCACATTGTTTTGATTGGCTAAACTGTTCAGCATTTTATAATGCAAAGCAATCGGCCCTTTGTTGCTGGTAACCACATTCTTACCGGAGAGAATCGCTTCTCGAATATGCAAAACCGCCGGTTCTCCATTGATTAAATTCGTCGAACTGATTTCCACAATTACATCGGTTTCAGCTTGTTGAATCATTGAAATTGTGTTCCAATCCGGTCGTTCAACATCACTTAATTCGGCGAATGAATTTACCGTAAGCAATTCGTCCAATGAAATGCCGTTAGGGTTATAGACACAACCGTTATTTTTCGTGACAATTGCTGTAATGAAAAAATTTAGTTGATAAATTTTACGGTAGAAATCCGTTTTCTGATTTAATGCCTGGACAAAACCTTTTCCGACATTGCCATAGCCAACGACTCCGATTTTGACATTTTTCATGAGTGGGCTCCTTTTTAGTTCATTCTGAATTTTATTTTTGCCAGTAATTCTCCATTTAGAATTGATCCGCCTGCCGCTCCTCTGATTGTATTATGAGAAACCGTAACCATTCGATAATCCAGGATATTATCTTTTCGAACTCTTCCGACATTGGTAGCCATTCCTTTTTCCAGTGAACGATCCCAACGCGGTTGAGGACGATTTTCTTCTTTATGATAAATGATACCTTTTTTAGGACAGGATGGAAGACTTCGGCATATTTCCGGAAATTCAAAATTTTCCAAAGTTGATATAATCTGCTCTTCGGAGACCTTTTCCCGAACCGCGAATGAAAGGCAAATCGTATGTGCATCTGTAACCGCTACCCGATTCGTATGAGCCGAAATTACAATCGGATGTTGAACGATTTTTTCACCATCAAAATTTCCCATAATTTTGGCCGGTTCATACTCCAATTTTTCTTCTTCTCCGCTGATAAAAGGGATGACGTTATCCAAGATATCCATACCGGGTACGCCGGGGTAGCCTGCTCCGGAAAGAGCTTGCATTGAAAAAACAATTGCTTTTGTAACGCAAAAATGTTTGTCGATTGCATTTAATGGGACAACAAAGCCGACTGTCGTACAGTTCGGATTCGTCATAATCGCTCCCGGCCATTGATATGTTTTCTGTTGAACATCTAATATTTGTAGATGATCGGGATTTACCTCCGGAACCAGAATCGGTACCAGCGGATCTTTCCGATAGGCAGAAGCATTTGAACTGACATATATGCCTTTTCTGGCAAAATCCGGTTCGACTATCATGGCAATTTCGGCCGGGAGTGCCGAGAAAGCTATTTGAGATTTCTTGATCGCATCCGCATCGGTAGGCAGCAGCTCCATTTTTTTTACGTATTCAGGCATCGGATCCGAAAGAAGCCAGTGACAGGATTCTTCATAAGTTTTTCCGACCGATCGATCCGAAGCTGTTATTTCGACCACTTCAAACCACGGATGTTGATCCAATAAACTGATAAAACGTTGACCGACACTGCCGGTTGCAGCTAAAACTGAGACGGGAATTTTATTACTCATAATCTTATATCCTTTCATGTGATTAGAATGAAATCAATTGGTGAATCGCCTTGAGAGCTGAAATCGAATCGGAGGAACTGACAATAATATTCAATGATACGTCTGAGGCTCCGTAAGAAAGAGCTTTGATTTTGTATTGATTCTCGATTAATTTACTTAATACCTGCGTGATTACTTCCGGATGGGATTTAAGTCCGGAACAAATCACGGTTAAGATATCAACCGGTTCGCTGATTTCAAATTCATCAATATCTTTTCGCGAAATTTCTTTCTCCAGAATGGTTCTGAGTACTTTTTCAACTTTATTCACCTTTTTTATATCGATCGGAAAACACAATGATTGCTCTGAAGAACTTTCAATCACCATCGGGACATTTACTCCGGCTTCGACAAATCCATTAAATATTTTGGCTGATGCATTCATTCCGGAATCCATTCCTGCACCCGAAACAGTTATCAATTTAAATCCCGATGCCGTTGTAACCGCTTTAATCTTACCGACATCCACGGCGTCATTATTGTGAATCAAGATAGTCCCTTGACTCTGTGGTGCAAACGTATTGCAAATCCGCATCTTTATGCCATTTTCCACACAAGGTTTGACGCTCTTGGGATGGAGTACTTTCGCTCCGTAATATGCCATTTCCGAAACTTCATTATAGGTTAATGCAGGAATTGTCTTTGCATCGGGAACAATTCGCGGATCGGCACTCATGACACCGGTCACGTCCGTCCAAATCCAAACTTCTTCCGCTTCCAATCCTACTGCAATAATAGAGGCGGAATAATCGCTTCCTCCTCTCCCTAAAGTGGTAATGGATCCTTCTTTCGTTGCGCCGATAAATCCGGTAACAATCGGGGTTATTCCTTCATTGAGTATCGGATATAGGACTTTTTTGCATCGAACGGAGGTTAATTCCATATCCGGAGAGGCGCTTTGATAAACATCATCGGTTATGATCAATTGAGTTGATTCGACCGGTTTTGACTTAATTCCGGCTGACTCGACCGCTGCCGATAAAATCCGAACCGACAAGCGTTCTCCCAAACTTGAAACCGCATCTAAAGCGCGCGGACTTAATTCTCCGAGAATCTTGATTGCATTGCATAAATTTACAAATTCGGATATTAGACGATTTACATCCATTTTTAATTGAAGCCAGATTTTCGGATCTTCGACCAATTTGTCAATCAATTCATGATGTCTGGCAGTAAGCTCATGGGCGGTTTTTTCTGCGGTGGTTAAATTCCCTGACGAAGCATCGGTTGCGCTTTTTATCAGAGCATCGGTGGCTCCTGAAATGGCAGAAGTAACCACAACAAGATTGGGATACTCTTTTTTCGTTTCACAGATAATTTTGACTGCCGATTTCATTGCTACAGGAGAACCGACGGAACTTCCGCCATATTTCATGACCAATATATGATTTGGTATCGATGTGTTTTCCATAAAAAAGACCTCATTTCGATATAAAAAAAGCTGCCCTTTTGAGGCAGCTCTTAGTTTTATTTGAATTCGTAAAGAATCCGCCTCTTCAAGGTAGATAGAGCAGAGTAGTCCCCGTAGTCGTTACGATATATTCAACAAAATTTCGGAAATCTGTGTGTTTCATATATGCATCAACTTTAATCGAAAACAATTGTTTTCTGCAAATGAATTTTAAAAAGATATGACAACATTTCTGAAAAAGTTTAATATAATGAGACTGCTTAAATGATTTAAAGATCGGAAAGGGGAAAAATGATACCTGTTCTTAATGCAGCAAAAATAAATTGTGATTCGATTCTTCCCAGCCGGAAGCATTCCGATGATGCCGGACTTGATTTATATGCTTCCGAGACAAAAATAATTGAAGGAAACGGAATTAATGTGATCGGTACCGGGATAGCCGTTGATATTCCGAAAGGTTATGTCGGACTTATTTTTCTCAAAAGCGGGAGCAATTTTCTGCTGGGAGGAGGGGTAGTTGATGCCGGTTATCAGGGAGAAATCAAAATTAAGATATTTAATATTAAAACCGAAACAATTCAAATTGAGAAAGGACAGGCAATCGCTCAATTGTTGATTGTCCCGATTGAGACTCCCGAGGTTCGGGAAGTTCAAATTTCTGATTTATTTAAAGAAAAATCCGATCGTGGAGCGGAAGGAGGTATCCATTTACCGATCTGATTAAGAATTATTTCCGAAAACCCACGGAGAGCTGATTTTATCCCAGGTAACTATTTCATCCGGTTCAAACCAAAGGTTAATCTCACGCTCAGCCGTTGTAACGGAATCGGATGCATGGATAAGATTCCGGTCTGTTTTGGCGCTGAAATCGTGGCGAATTGTTCCGGGAGCCGATTCAATAGGCTTTGTAGCTCCGACGGTCTGGCGAACCGCTTTCACCGCTTCTTCACCTTCCCAAACCATTGCAAAAACGGGACCGGATGTAATGTAATTGACTAAACCGTTGTAAAAAGGTTTCCCGATATGTTCGGCATAATGACGTTCGGCGAATTCTTTCGAAACTATCATAAATTTTGCGGCACAAAGAATGAGCCCGCGATTTTCAAATCGTTGAATAATTTCACCGATTAATCCACGTTGAACACCATCAGGCTTGATACATACGAATGTTTTTTCCATTTTTATTTTCCTCTTTCATTTATGATTTTTTGAAGTTCTTCATTTTCCGGAAAAAGAATTAAAAGTTTCTGCAAATCTTCTTGAACCATTTCCGGTTTTATTTGTTTTTCAAGTAATTGTTTATAAAGTCGAATACCTTCTACTTGATTTCCGGTGCTGAAACATGTCCATGCATTTCGAACCATTTCTGTCTCTTCCTTATTTTGGAGATCATTTTCAAACTCATCTATATCCGCTTTACGGTCAGAATCAAATTGTTTTTCGGCAGTACCTTCCTGTTTTATTTCAACCCCTTCGGTGACCACTTTTTCCAGCCAGTGAAAAGCATCATCTAAACTTTTTGTCGAGCGGGATGATTTTCCTATCTTTTGATCCTTCTCAGTTGACTCACGCTGCTTTTGAGAATTCTTATCTGATTCGGGAATTTGGGATTTAAAATAATCTCTTTGGAAGAAAGAATCTTCCTCCAATAAAATTTTCTTTCTTTCTGAAGAATAAAATACATTTTCTTCTTCATTCCGGTTATTCGTCTGATAAAGAAAATCCGGACAAACCGGCAATAATTTTAACCAAGAAGGTAATGCGGAAAGATCATTTTCGATAATATGTGACCCGGGCTGTTGCCAAACCGTTCTCAATTTCGAGTTTTGAAAACCTGTCCATTCCTGATAGATCACTTGGATCGAATTATTCCCGCAGGTTAATTGATTATCTTGTATGGTATATTCGGAATAATCGGGATTTAATTCAATTAATCTATTGAGGTATTTCATAAAAAGCTGAGGGTTCTTTTTTTGCCAATAGATGGCGGTTTTCTGTAATGCTGATTGCAGATAAGGTGATTTTTCCAAAATGATTTGGAGCAATTTTATTCCCTCATCCTCTTGATGATTTTCAAACAAACTTAGTCCGATAAATAAAGATCCGAAGGTCTGATAACTTTCAAGTGAATTAATTTGCAGCTCATTGATTGCTTTTTCATAGTTTCTTTCGTTATAAAAGTGAATTCCCGCTAATAGATGAGAAAAACTTTCCGGATTGGGATAATTTTTCATCCGGCTGAGCAATCGCTGATATAAACTGACAACCTCTTTATTTTCCGGTTGCAAAAATAAAGCGGATTGCGAAAAAAATATGGCTTGATCCGGCAGTTTTAATTCTTCGAAAATAAAACCGAGTGCTAAATGGTTTAAAAAATTATCCGGCTCTGCAGAAATGATCCGAGAATAAGTATCCAGAGCAGGTCTGAGTTCATTCATTTCCAGGAATATTCTTCCCAATAATTTATAAAGGGATAATAATTTGGGGAATTGTCTCAGAAGATAAAAACAATGATATGCAGCCTGTTCATATTTGCTTTCAGACACAAGCGTATCAATTCTCCCGAGATAATCATTCAATTCTATCTTAGCCAATTAAATTCCTTTCGTTCTTATTTTAAACGAAATATCCAAACAAAAAAGCCATTCAGCAAGATCAATGCTGAATGGCTTTTTGTTTGGATTAATTAATCACCTAAATAGTCTCTTAAGATCTTTCGAACGGTTGGATGTCGCAGACGACTCAATGCTTGAGCTTCAATTTGGCGGACACGTTCTCGCGTTACGCCCATCTTTCGTCCGACTTCTTCCAAAGTGTACGCTTGCCCATCTAACAAACCATACCGAAGTTGCAGAATTCGAACTTCTCTCGGTGGCAAACCATTCAGCACTTCATCTAAATGCTCTTTAAGTAAATTATATGTAGCGGTATCGTCAGGCGCCGGAGCATCTTCATCTTCGATGAAATCGCCTAAGACGGAATCTTCCTCATCATCGGTAGGTGTCTCCAAAGAGAGCGGTCTTCTCGCTACTTGAATCATGTTTTCGACTTTCTTCGGGGGAACATCCAAGGCATCCGCCAGTTCTTCCACAGAAGGATCGCGACCCAATTTTTGCGTCAGTTGGTGTTGTACACGCAGTAATTTGTTAATTTGGTCGCCCATATGAACGGGGACTCGAATTGTTCTTCCTTGATCTGCAATAGCACGTGTTACTGCCTGACGGATCCACCATGTTGCGTAAGTGCTGAATTTATGCCCTCGTCTATAATCGAATTTCTTTGTAGCTCTGATTAGACCGATATTCCCTTCTTGTATCAGATCGAGAAAAGGAACACCTCTTCCCATATATTTTTTGGCCACGCTGATAACCAAGCGGGAATTTGCGGTAATTAAATGCTCTCTGGCAGCCCAACCGTCTTCAATACTCTTACGAAGCTCCAAGCGACGTTCCGGAGTGACATTTACTCGGGCAAGTTCTTCTCTTGCCATTCTACCGCGCTCAATACGTTGGGCAAGTTCAACTTCCTCATCCGCAGTCAACAATGGGACTCGGCTGACTTCTTTTAAGTAAAGACCGATCGTATCATCGGTATCTATATTGGCGAGATCATCCATTGAAATATTCGGAATGATCTCATTTTCTTCTTCGGCGAGGTCAATTTCCTCTTCGGGAGGTTCTTCCAGATTGGACTCTTCCGAGTACGGAATTCCTGCGCTAAGCAATGCGGAAAAAGCCTCTTCAAGTTGTTCGACATCTTGTTCGGCATCCGGGAATAATGCGAGTATATCGTCTATAGTGACGTATGATTTCTGCCGGCCCAGCTCAATTAATCTGGCGATAGCCGGATAATTCTCATCATCATCTTCTTCATCAACATCGATATTGAGTAAGTCTTCTTTCATTTTGTTTTGATATCCTCTATCAGTAATGTACTCTACACAGAATACACTTATTTTTAATAAAATTCAATCCCTAAAATTTGATTTTTTCACGGTTTCCCTTAAAATAATCTAAAAATGCGCATAGCCACTTATTTATCATACCACAATATATCAAATTTAGAATATATATTCTATTATACTTTCATTAAAAAACTGCCGTTCTATGACGGCAGCTTGAAAATCACTAAGAAATATTAAATGGTAAAAAATGAAACCAAAACGACCCTGGGACCCGCATGAACCATAAAAGCAGGAGGAGCATTAAAAACGGGAACATTCTCAAATCCAAAACGTTCCTTAAATTCTTTTCTGAAGAAAGACAATTCCTCTTGACATAAATTCACATTTAAAGAAAGTGAGATTAGACCATGATTCCCACCCTTCGGACATTCGGCTTGAACCAAATCAACAATACGTAAAAGGGCTTTTTTCTGAGTCCTTTGTTTTTCAAAAGCTTCAACTTGTCCGTCTTTCAAGGTGAGGATCGGTTTAATTTGTAAAGCGTCGCCAAAAAGTTTAGATGCTCCGCCGATTCTGCCTCCTTTATAAAGGTATTCAAGCGTATCGACAACCGCATAAAAACGAACATTCTTATTTAATAAATTGATATAGTTTTCGATTTCATCCAGCGAACGATGCTGATCCGCCATTTTTTTCGCTTCGATTAATTCCATCGCCACAGGACCGCCGACAACACCTGTATCGATAACACGGATATCGACATCAGGGAAATCATTCTTGGCTGTCATCGCACTTCGATAAGTACCACTCACTTTAACTGATGGAGCCAATACCAAAGCATCTTCTTTATTTTCTCGGAGTTTTTCAAAAATAGGGGTATAAAGCGAAGGAGGTGGTGCTGCTGTCTTTGGCAGTTCCTTCGATGCTTCCAACATTTTTACAAATGTGACTGGATCGATTTCATAATCATCACGGTAAGATTTATCACCGAAGATAACAATTTGAGGAATATAATCGATGCCTATCTCTTTCGCTTGTTCTGGAGTTAATCCTGATGTCGTATCACCTATAATGCGTGTCATTTTATTCCCTTTCAGTAGATAAAAAATCTCTGGCAGCCGGTATTCCACCAACTGAGTCAGCAAATCGAATCGCATTTACTATCGCTTGCGCAACAACGATCGGCGCAAATGCCGTAACAGCATGAATGTTTCCATTCTTTCTCTGTGATGAGACAGCAAACATTGTATCCCCGTCAAACATAGTATGAGCGGGTTGAATACTGAGAACCAATCCATTCTGTCCGCATTGAGCCAATTTGTTTGCCTCGTCTTTTGAAAGCTTTACGTTTGTCAAAACACAACCGATAACGGTATTATTTACCGGAACAGTTTCTAAAGATTTTTGATTTGTTTTTCCGGACAAGATTGACAGCGTATCCGCAAATAATATTTTGTTATTTTTGTCTGCTGCGGATTCGTCGACCAGTTGGGCACCGGCGAGAATGTTACGATTATTTGGATCCACTACATCACCCAATGAATTAACCGCGACAATCGCCCCTACCCAAATCCCCGGTTCGAGTTCGCATGCGGCGTGGCCGATTCCTCCCTTCATACAATGATCCATTCCCAATATTTTTCCAACCGTTCCGCCGGTTCCGGCACCATAATTCCCTTGTTTGGGACTATCCGCCGAAGCATTCAAACAAGCCTGATATCCCATCGCTTGATCGGGTCGGATCGAATAACTCCCGATCGTAAGATCCATCAGAACCGCAGTCGGAACGATCGGAACGACAGTCGGTCCGACATTTACACCTTGATGATGCTCTTCAAGGTATTTCATGACGCCTCCGGCTGCATCTAACCCAAAAGCAGAGCCTCCCGTAAGTAAAATCGCATTAACAGTTTCAACCATATGGAGGGGGCGTAGTAAATCGGTCTCTCTTGTGCCCGGTGATCCGCCTCGTTGATCAACGCCGCCGACACAACCTTCATCGCAAAGAATAACCGTGCATCCCGTAAGTGCTTCCGAATCTTGTGCGTGGCCGATCTTGAATCCAGGAATTTTGTTAATCGGTTCAAACTTCATTGAAACCTTTTCGATGGAATTAAAATTTATAAAACATTCCCTAGATTATAACAAGATTTCTAAAAAATAAGAGAAACACCTGAATATGTTCCGAAGAGCTGTTCAAATGAAATATAGTAAAATTAACTTCGAAAAAAATAATATGGGATTTTATTTTGTGAAAAATGTTCAAAAATCTTTAGAAAAAAATGTATCTAAACAATTTATCCTATTAATAATAACGGCAATATATATATTAATAAATAATAACTCTGTTCAAGCCCAAATTCCTACGCTGAGCATTCCTACGGTAACCGGTACCGATCAAGGTGTAGTCGTTACGGTTAAGAATGATCCGGCGAATCCTCAAATTAATTTAAGGGCTGGTCCCGGTACAGAATATGATAAAGTCGGGACGATGGTGATCGGCCAAAAAGCCGTCGCAAAAGGGCGTACCGAAGGGGGAACTTGGCTGCTGATAGAATATCCGGGAGCTCCGGGGGGATACGCTTGGGTTTATTCGACTTATGTTGATTATTTGGGTGATTTGCCGATTGTGACCATACCCAATACGCCTACTCCTCGTGTTACAAATACCATTGATCCAACTTTAGCGGCACAATTTATCATAACAGTGGAGCCGACCCGTCTTCCGACTTTTACGCAACCTGCTCCTTTAGCAATTCCTACTTTTCCGCAAAGCAGCAGTACCTATGAAAGCTCCGTCCCGATGGGATTGATTATTGTATCCTGCGCGATTTTAGGAATTATCATTGGTTTATTCACTTTGGCGCAAAAACGCTGATAATAAAATAAGTTCTTACTCGAGGTGATATGGCAGGAAATAGCAATCCGGTAGTAGTCGGCATTCGATTTGGAAAACTATCAAAAATTTACAATTTTGATGCGACCGGTTTGGATGAAATCCATCTGAAAGATCTGGTTGTAGTTGAAACGTGTAAGGGAAAACAAATCGGTGAGGTCGTTAAAATTTATCAAGATTATGAAATGAAAGATGAACCCTTAAAAAAAGTGGAAAGAATTGCGACCGCAGGAGAATTAGTATCGAATGAATTTTGGAATTTAAGGAAAAAAGAAGTATTGGAATATTGCGAAAAAAGGGCGGCGGAATTAAATTTAAAAGATATTCGAATACTGAATGCTGAATTTAATTATGACGGATCTTATATGATCTTAACTTATTCAAGTCCGACGGAAGAAAAAGTCGATTTGAAATCATTGAAATATGATATCCAAAAAAGTTTCTCAATCAATAATATAGAAATCAAACAAATTGGTCCTCGAGATGTCGCAAAAGTTATCGGAGGCATGGGAGCATGTGGAATTCCATGTCGTTGTTGCTCTTCTTTTCTGACTGATTTCAGCAGTATTTCGATTAAGATGGCCAAAGAGCAAGGAATATCGCTTACCCCTTCCGAAATTACCGGAATGTGCGGACGATTGCGATGTTGTTTAGAATATGAAAATGAATATTATGCTGAATGTCGGAAAAACCTCCCCAAGAAGAAGAAAAAAGTCATCACTCCTCAAGGTGAAGGGAAGGTTGTCGAAATCTTTCCGTTAAGACATTCCGTACTTGTTGAAATCCCATGTGTCGGGAGGAGGGAGTTCACCGCAGACCAAATTAAATATGACGAAATTCCCGCTAAACAAGACGATAGTTCAAAAGAGGAAGAAGAGGCAAAATGAATTCAATGAAAATCGGTTGTCATCTGTCGGTTGCGCAAGGTTATCTTCATATGGGTAAAGAAGCTATCAGTATCGATGCGAATACTTTTCAATTCTTTACGCGGAACCCGCGAGGCTGGAAGACCAAAGAATTGAATATTCAAGATATGGAAGATTTGACAAGTCTGATGAAATCAAACGATTTTTCTCCGATTTTAGCCCATGCCCCTTATACCCTAAACCCCTGCGCAGCGGATGAACGTGTACATGAATTCGCTTTGATGGTGATGAAGGAAGATCTGGCTATTATGGAACATATGCCGGAGAATTATTATAATTTTCATCCCGGGAGCCATGTCGGACAAGGAATCGAAGCCGGTATCCAGTTGATTATTGAAGCGCTCGATCATATGTTATATATGGAGCAAAAAACAACTGTCTTATTGGAAACCATGTCCGGAAAAGGCAGTGAAGTAGGCAGTACTTTTGAAGAACTTCAAGAGATTATTAAAAGAGTAAAACTGAATGACAAACTTGGAGTATGTTTGGACAGCTGTCATATTTATTCGGCGGGATACAATATTGTGGAAGATTTAGACGGTGTGTTGGAGAAATTTGATAAGGTGATCGGACTAAACCGGTTGAAGGCGATCCATTTGAATGACAGTATGACACCGTTCGGGAGTAAAAAAGATCGTCATGCAAAAATTGGTCAGGGGACGATCGGGTTGGATGCTATTATTCGTTTTATCAATCATCCGCTATTAAAAAACTTACCGTTTTATTTAGAGACCCCTAATGATGTTCCAGGATATGCCGAAGAAATAAAGATATTGCGGCAAGCTTATAATGGATAAATAAATTAATAAAAAATGCCGGATCTTTTTTTTCGTCCGGCATTTTTCTTTTTAACAGTTGAGAAGATTATTTATCTTGTAGTGCCGCGACACCGGGAAGAACAATACCCTCGAGCATTTCAAGAGAAGCTCCACCGCCCGTTGAAATATGAGTGATTTTATCCGCGAGACCGGATTCCTGAATCGCAGCCACAGAATCTCCTCCACCGATAATGGAAATAGAATTACTTTCCGCAACTGCTTTTGCGATTTCAAATGTCCCTTTCGCAAAATTAGGCATTTCGAAGACACCCATCGGACCGTTCCATACCACTGTGGCGGCATTTTTAATCAGGTTGCTGAATACCTTTATGGTTTCAGGACCGATATCTAACACACGCCAGCCGGCAGGAACATTCCCAACAGGAATAGTTTTTCTTTCAGCGTTGTTATCAAAAGCATTGGCTATAACCATATCAACCGGCAACACTAATTTGTTACTACCCATGTTTAAAATCTCTTTAGCGGTTTCCACTGCCTCATCCTCAACCAGAGAATCAGCCATATCAAATCCTTGTGCTTTAAAAAAGGTATTTGCCATTCCGCCGCCGATGAGAACTTTATCCGCTTTGTTCAGCAGATTTTTAATCACGCCGATTTTATCCGAGATTTTAGCGCCGCCTAAAATTGCGACAAACGGACGTTTCGGATTTTCCACGGCTCCAGAAAGGTATTGTATTTCCTTTTCCAAAAGAAAGCCGGCTACTCCGGGCTTGAAATGAGTAACTCCTTCGGTTGAGGCATGGGCTCGATGTGCGGTTCCGAAAGCGTCATTAACATAGATATCAGCTAAATCTGCCAATTGCTTTGCCATTTCCAAGTCATTTTTTTCCTCTTCGGGATGAAAACGGGTATTTTCGAGAACCAGTACTTCACCCGGCTTTAAGTTTTCGGCCGCTTTCTTTGCCGGTTCACCGATGCAATCCGAAGCAAAATAGACCTTATTGGGAATTAATGTTCCGAGATATTCGGCAACAGGTTTCAAAGAATATTTTTCTTCCGGACCGTTTTTAGGACGTCCGAGATGTGAGCAAAGGATGACAGCGGCACCCTGATCTAAAAGATACTGAATTGTTGGTAAAGCTCCGCGAATACGAGTATCATCACCGACTTGTCCATCTTTGATGGGAACATTGAAGTCAACTCTGACAAGAACTTTTTTCCCTTTTACATCAATATCGCGTATGGTCTTCTTATTAAACATGTTCGTTTCCCTTTCTTATGAATAACGATAAGTTTTTATCAAGCAAATCAGCGACTTATAAGAAAAAATGATCGGCTGAAAGTTTTTGCAGTTCCGATCATTTTCTCTTTCAAGTTCCCGCACTTTTTGATGCGGATAACATTTTTATTCCTTCAAAACATTCAGATGAATCAGAGACTCTTCGACATCATCAAAGCCAGATCACAAGCTCGGTTCGAATAGCCCCATTCATTGTCATACCAAGATACAATCTTGAGCATCTTTCCGCCCATTACGGATGTCTGCATCAAATCTACAATTGAAGATCGAGAATCACCGCGGAAATCAGTCGAAACCAACGGATCGGCATATGTCCCTTCGGTAACTCCTAAAATGCCTTTTAATCTTCCTTTGCCAGCCATGCTGCGGAATAAATCATTTACTTCTTCAACCGTTGTTGATTTAGAGATATTGCAAACGAAATCGACGATTGATACAGTCGGAGTCGGAACTCGTAACGAATAACCGTCAAACCGTCCTTTTAGCTCGGGAATGACCAATGCCACCGCTTTCGCAGCTCCGGTTGTAGTCGGAATAATATTCAAACCGGCAGCGCGTGAACGACGCATTTCCTTCTTATGACCTTGATCCAAGATAACCTGATCATTCGTATAGCTGTGAATCGTGGTCATCAAACCATATTCGATACCAAACGCATCATTGATAATTTTTGCAACCGGTGCTAAACAATTTGTTGTACAGGAAGCATTAGAAACCACATGATGTTTCGCCGGATCATATTTATCATCATTAACTCCCATGACAATGGTGATATCTTCATTTTTTGCCGGGGCTGAAATGATAACTTTCTTTGCTCCGCCTTTTGTTATATGAACATTGGCACCGGGTTTCCCTTTTTCGGGATCACCGATTGCATCTGTGAATATACCGGTAGATTCGACGACGATATCGACACCCAAGTCTTTCCAAGGAAGAGCTCCAGGATCTTTTTCGGCAAAAACTTTAATCGTCTTGCCATTAATGACCAGATCGTTGCCTACAACATCAACGGATCCGTCAAATTTTCCATAGGTTGAATCATATTTGAAAAGATGTGCATTGGTTTTTGTATCAAAAAGATCATTAATAGCTACTACTTCCAATTCATCCGAATAATTATCGATGAATGATTTGAGAACCTGTCGGCCGATTCGTCCAAAACCATTAATACCTACCTGAACTTTCATTGATTCCTCCAAAATTGCATAAAAGATTAAAATTTATTTACTGAGCCACTAATTTTCCGTGGAACCTAATTCTTTATAAGCTTTTAAAAGAGCTTCAGCAACTTTATTTGAGTCGTGCCTCCAAGGATATGCTTTATCGATAAGATCACCTTGAAAAACACGATATTCTCTTAAAATTGACTCCTCAATTTTAACCCAGGAAATATTTTTGGATTCTGCTGCCTCGTGATAATTATTACAAACTACACCGTCAATCGAGACATCTGGAATTGCATTATGGATGACTTTAACATGATCATAACAGGTGAAATTAGTCGTTTCGCCGGGTTGAGTGGAAACATTGCATACATAAATAATCTTTCCGTGGCTTGCTTTTAATGCCTGAGCAATACCGTTAACTCTTAAATTCGGAAGAACACTTGTATAAAGACTGCCGGGACCCAATGCGATTAGATCCGCAGCTAATATTGCTTTAATGGCTTCCGGATTGGCGATTACATTTTTCGGTTCAATTTCAAGGTTGCAAATCGTGCCGTTTTTTTCTGTGATATTGGATTCTCCGAAAACTCGAATGCACTCTTTTTTCCCGTTGTTTTCAATTTCAACATCCGCAACGAGGTTGACATCTTCCAATGTAGAGGGAGTAACCTTCCCGTGAATCGCAAGAATCCTGGTTAATTCTTGGATTCCCAGTTCAAAACTTCCTGTAATGTTTGCCAAAGCGGTCAAAAGTAAATTTCCTAAATTATGACCTCCAACACTTGTTTCCGAAGAAAAGCGATATTGAAGAACTTGGGATAAAAACTCTTCATCATCCGATAGAGCGGCGAGGCAGTTTCGAATATCACCGGGAGGAAGAACACCCAGATCTCGCCTGAGAGCGCCGGAAGAACCTCCGTCATCCGAGACGGTAACAACCGCGGTAATATTTTCTGAAATCCTTTTTAACCCACGGAGAATGGTTGACAAACCATGTCCACCTCCGATTACAACTATCTTCGTGTCATGGTCCATTTTTGGATATTTATCGAACTGATTATGATCTTCCATTGGTCCAAATAATAGCATTCAAAAGATCGAATGTAAAGACCTGACAAACACATCCTCATTTATTTATAAATATATTCCTGAACTCGGGAAAGATCATTGAAAAGAAAATAAAGATTTGATGAGAAGAATATTTTAGAATCCGGTTTCGCGATGATCCCCATACGGAACGCAAATTGCCGGAACTGACCTGATATAATAACAAAAAAAGTCGAGGTTTCTATGAACGTGAATAGTTATAAATATGATGATGAATATGATCAATATACAGATCCATATAATTGTGATTTGGAAATGATAATCGAAGAGGCTGAAGGATATCAAGTTATAACAACTTATAATGCAGAGGGTGTGATTGTAGATGTTCAAGCTCATTCCGCAGAAGAAAGTGCGGAAAAATCATCGGTTGAAAAACTGGCGGAAATGATTGATCATACGTTGTTAAAAGCGGATGCGACACCGGATCAAATTATGACTTTGTGCAAGGAGGCACGTGAAAATCATTTTGCTTCCGTTTGTGTCAATTCTTGTTGGACGAGATTGTGTGCTGAAATTCTTCGAGGCAGCGGTGTGAAAGTTTGTTCTGTTGTCGGATTTCCTCTCGGCGCTATGATTCCGGAAGCAAAAGCATTCGAAGCGGAATGCGCTTTAGAAAACGGCGCATCGGAAATCGACATGGTGATAAATATCGGTGCTTTGAAAGGACGGGATTTGCGTTTGGTTTCAAAGGATATTCAAGGTGTCGTTGAAATCGCTCATCAATCCGGAGCCATTGTAAAAGTGATTATCGAAACTTGTCTTTTAACCGAAGAAGAAAAAATCATTGCTTGCTTGATATGTAAAACCGCGAACGCTGATTTTGTAAAAACTTCAACCGGTTTTTCGACGGGAGGCGCAAAAGTTGAAGATATAGAATTGATGCGCCGTGTAGTCGGTGATGAAATGGGTGTAAAAGCTGCCGGCGGAATTCATACCAGAGAAGAAGCGGAAAAAATGATTGCAGCCGGTGCGACGCGTATTGGAGCAAGTGCGGGAGTAAAAATTATCCATGAATGAATCGTCCGAAAAACTTTATTATGGAAATATCGAATCTGACGGCATTAAATTGCATTATGCCAGGACAAGTTTAGGGCTTCGGCCGGTTGTATTTTTACACGGGATGACGGATAACGGCTCTATTTGGGGACAGTTAGCTGCCGCCTTATATCAGAAATATGATATCTTTCTTCCAGATGCTCGCGGGCATGGTCTTTCGCAAGGAGGAGATATTGAATATTCGCTAACCGCAATGACCGATGATGCGGCGAATTTTATTCGATTGCTGGAATTAGATCGGCCGGTTGTGATCGGTCACTCGATGGGTGCATCTGTTGCCGGGAATCTTGCGGCGGAATATCCGAATTTGGTGAGAGCGATTATATTAATCGATCCGACATGGTATGATGCAGAATATTTAACTGCCGAATTTGCGAGACAAGTTATTTCCGAATTTGAAAAAGCATATGAAGAATATCATCAATTATCGGGAATTGAGATGATTGAATATGCAAAACGGCATCATCCGAATTGGTCGGAATCTGATATTTTGCCTTGGGCAAAATCAAAGCAGCAATATGATCGCAGAATAATCGGGATGATCCCGACATTGGCAGAAAATTGGCCTCAGATTACCTCAAGAATAAATATTCCCGCTTTAATAATGACCGGTGATCCGCAAAAAGGTTCTATTGTTTCACAAAAAGTATCAGAAGAACTTTTAATGAAACATTCCAACTGGGAATCGATTTATTTTGAAGATGCCGGTCATAATATACAACGCGATCAATTTGAAAAATCCAGAGATGCGATCGTTAAGTATTTAGCTGAAATATACTCATAAGGTAAATATAAGCAGATGTGCGGTCGGTTTTCACTTATGGTTCAGTTGAGCGATTTACAGCTCGAGTTCGGACTCGAAAGAATGCCGTCGTCTTTTACGCCTTCAGATAATATCTCACCCGGAAGTAATATACCGGTTATAACGAATCAAAATCCCGATACCTTGGATTATTTTTATTGGGGATTGATTCCGGCTTGGGCAAAAGATATTTCTATCGCCAGAAATACGTTTAATGCGCGAGCGGAAACGCTGTCGGAAAAACCGTCTTTTAAAAATGCGTTCAAGAGAAGGCGTTGCATAATCCCTGCGACCGGCTATTATGAATGGAAAAAAACCGAGACGGGAAAGATTCCGTATTTATTTACCGTAAAGGAGTTATCGATTATTTCATTCGCGGGGTTGTGGGAATATTGGATGGACGCAAACGGAAATGAAATATATTCGACAACGATTATCACTTGTCCCGCAAATGAATATGCCGCCGCTTTTCATGATCGAATGCCGGTCATTCTGAAACGGGACAAAAGAAAAATATGGCTCGGCGAAAGTTCTGAAAGCGAATTGCGATCATTGCTTGAGCCGATTCATTCCGATGAATTGAAAGCGACCCCGGCGGATTTATAACAGAAAGCTCTATTCGGATCCGAACAGAGCTTTCTGTTGAGTTTCGATTAAAAACATCAGACAACGATATTGATTAATTTTTTTGGAACCATGATGATTTTTTGTACCGGTTTATCTCCCATGGCTGCTTGAACCGCTTGCCTTTTGAATACGAGCTCTTTTGCTTCTTCTTCAGAGTAATCTGAAGGTAAAGTTATCCGATCCCGTAATTTGCCGTTGACCTGGACAACAAGGGTTATTTCCTCTTCCTTAGCAGCTTCCTCATCCATTTTTGGCCATTTCTGTAAATGGATTGAATCCGAATGTCCGAGTAAGTGCCAGATTTCTTCGGTGATATGGGGGACAACCGGTGCGGCCATTTTCAAATAGACATCTACCGACTCGTTCCATTCATTTGTTCCCCATGCTCCGGCTTGTTTCGCTTTGGCGATTTCGTTTAATAGTTCCATTAAACTTGAAACAATCGTATTAAATTGGAATTCTTCAAAATCTCCGGTTACCGATCGCAATGTTTGATATGTTTTTCTGCGAAGTTTCTTCAAAACTTCCGGATCGATTTCGGAAGTTTTTTCTTCCGGTTCAAGGAACATGGACCACATTCTTCGAAGCCAGCGATAAGATCCTTCGATTCCGGAACTGTTCCATGGCGCACCAAGCTCCCAGCGGGCAAAAAACATTAAATATGCCCGAACCGTATCTGCGCCATAAGTGGCAACGAGCTTATCCGGATCAACCACATTTCCGCGACTTTTTGACATTTTTTCATTGTCTTCACCTAAAACACTCCCTTGATTTCGGAGCTTGAGCATTGGTTCATTCCCTTTGGTGATGCCCATATCACGACAGGCTTTATGGAAGAAGCGCGTATAAATCAGGTGCATGGTTGCATGCTCGATTCCGCCTGTGTATACATCAACCGGCATCCAATAATCATATTCTTTCTGATCAAACGGCCATGTTGGATAATACGGACTGAGGTAACCCAGATGATACCAACTGGAGCACATAAAGGTATCCATCGTATCGGTATCCCGTTCGGCTTTCCCGCCGCAAACGGGACAGGTGGTATATTTCCATGTAGGATGAAGCTTTAATGGGCTTTCTCCGGTGGGTTTCCACTCGACATCGTCGGGTAATAAAACAGGGAGTTGATCTTCGGGTACCGGAACCACGCCGCATTTTGGACAATGGATCATCGGAATGGGTGCTCCCCAATAACGCTGACGGGAAATCAGCCAATCACGCAACCGATAAGTAACGGTCTTATGCCCCAAGTGATTTTTTTCGAGCCAATCGACGACGCGGTCAAACGCTTCCTCACCGGAAACGCCTGTCATCTCTCCAGAATTGATTAATCTGCCATGAGCGGGGACGGCTTCTTTCATTGTATCACCGTCCAGCGGAGCCATATCATCCGGTTGAACGACAGCGATCACTTTTAAACCAAATTTTCGCGCAAATTCAAAATCACGTTGATCATGAGCGGGAACCGCCATAATCGCGCCCGTTCCGTAGCCCATTAATACATAATCGGCAACCCAAATCGGAATTCTGGCTCCGTTTACCGGATTTATTGCATATGATCCGGTAAAAACGCCGGTTTTTTCTCTGTCAACCGATTCTCGCTGTATATCCGACTGCTTTTTTGCTTGTTCGATATATGCTTTGACACTTTCGGCCTGAGCCGGTTTGGTTAATTTATCAACCAAGGGATGCTCGGGTGCAATAACCATAAAGGTGGCTCCCCACAGCGTATCCGGGCGTGTGGTGAAAACTTCGAGATCATCTCCGTATTCCGTTTTGAAAAGAACAGAAGCCCCTTCTGATCGACCGATCCAATTCGTCTGCAGCGTTTTTACTCTTTCTGGCCAGTCAATCCCTTCAAAACTTAACAATTCTTCGGCGTAATTCGTAATTCGAAAATACCATTGATTCAAATCTTTTTTTGTAACCGGCGTATTACAACGTTCGCAATGGCGATCCTCGCCCCAAACCTGTTCACGAGCCAGTGTTGTGTTACAGTTCGGGCACCAATCCACGGGAGAAAATTTCTGATAAGCTAAGCCATGTTTGTATAGTTGCAGAAAAAACCATTGCGTCCAACGATAATATTCGGGCTTTGCACTGATTATTTCTCTGCGCCAATCGAACATACATCCCATTGATTTCAGTTGTTCACGCATATGGTCGATATTTTGAAAAGTCCATTTTTTAGGATGAATGTTATTCTTGATTGCGGCATTTTCCGCGGGAAGACCGAAAGCATCGAAGCCCATGGGGAACATGACATTATATCCTTGCATTCTCATATAACGGGCGTGAGCGTCCGATGGAGTAATCGCATACCAATGACCGATATGAAGATTTCCGGAAGGATAAGGAAGCATCGTTAATGCATAATGTTTCGGTCTCGAATCGTCAATATTTGCTTCATAAATTTTTTCATCAGCCCATATCCGCTGCCATTTCTTCTCAATTTTTCCGGGATTATAAATCGGAACAATTGTTTCCTCCATTTTTATTCCTCCGCTGAAAGTTCATTCTAAACTCAAAATATTATAGTCTATGCATGATGATTGTAGTTTGTAAACTTTTTATTCCGTTACCGATAAATGATTGAATTCTTAACCGATTTTATAGCTTGTTTCAGGAAATTTCCGGAATAAGAAGGATTTGCTTGACATTCATATTAAATCCTTATATATTATAAATACAACTGTTTCTTGGATTTAAAAAGGAGAAAATATGAAAAAATTCCGATTTGTTTTCATTTTTATTTTTATTTTGATTTTTGGGACAAGCATAGCAGTTTTTGCTCAGGATTGCAATAATTGCGCTAACCCATGTGCTAAGGATTTGGGAACATACTGTGTAACCTATCATGAAAACAATTGTTTACGTGCGGTACCGATCGACCAGAATGGATATAAATACGGAGATACCGTTACCGTCTTATTTGAACCTGTTCTTTATAAAGATGGGTTAATTTTCTATGGTTGGTCTCATTCACCAAACGGATATGCCAATTATGGGTATGCATATAACCAATTTATTATGCCGGCTCAAAACGTCGATCTTTATGCTATCTGCATTGTGCCTTATTACGGTCCGCAGCAACCCCCTCATCCTTGTCATCCATTCCCCCCATGCAATCCGCCTTGCGGAGGTGGTCAGCAATACCCCTTATAAGATGATCGGATTTATGGTTTTAAAAATATAGGGAAAAAACAAAAAGGAGCATCGAGATCTTCAATGCTCCTTTTTTCTAACATATTACTCTTTAGTGGACCTAGTGAGATTCGAACTCACGACCTTCTCAATGCCATTGAGACGCGCTCCCAACTGCGCTATAGGCCCGTTTAATGATTATACCTTCCTATTTGGAGCCTCGCCTAAAGTGGACCTGGGGGGATTCGAACCCCCGACCTCTTCAGTGCGATTGAAGCGCGCTCCCAACTGCGCTACAGGCCCCGGTTTCTGAAGGCTGTGTTATTTTATAACGGAGCGTTATCTGTGTCAAGGTCATTCGGTATTTAGAGTATCCGGTAATTAAAGGTGAAACCTGTAAAAAATTCTGCAAATGATTTGAAAAATAAATCGGAGCAGGATTTATTTTGACAATATGTCAATGGATAATATTAAATAAAAATTATCAAAATTATATAATTTATTGGTAATGTTTTCCGATGATAATCATGTCAATTAACCAAAAAATATAAGGAGAAATCAAAATATACACTTTTGCATTGTTCCAAATTGACGGAAGAAATGTCATAAATAAAAAATAAAGAACCGGTATTAAGATAGCAAACAGCTGAAGAAAAAAACGCCCGCTACGTAAAATGTAAGGCCAATTTTTATTATTAAAATTAATTCCTATCATATTCATGCGAAATATTCCGTCGCTATATGTATGAATTTTATTTTCATCGTAATAAGTCGGCAATTTTTCCTTTGTAAAAAAACAAATCCAACTGCCAAATAAAAAACAAAGAATTTCAAAAGTTAAAATATTATCTGTTATATCTTTTCTTGAATATCCATGAAAGCGAAGAAAAGTAAGTTCCAATATAACAATACAAATACATGACAGATAGATATAAATTCGCTTTTGGCGATGTTTTTTTATTTTTTGTTGTTCTTTTTCAGAAAGATGAATAGTCCCACTGACTAATTTCCCAACTTCCTGCATGTTTATTTTTCCTGTTTCATTTATTTTCTGGTAACTGAGCAATTCGGTAACTGTTACTTCCAAAATATTTGCCAGAGGAGGAAGTAATGCGACATCAGGCATACTCAATCCGCGTTCCCATTTACTGACTGCTTTATCGGAAATAAATAATTTTTCTGCCAATTCTTTCTGCGTATATCCTTTTTGTTTTCGTAATTGTGTCAAAAATACTCCGAATTTCTTATTGTCTATGCTGCTCATTTTGTCTCACCTTTTTATAAGATTCTATGCTTAAACCAATAATGAGGCAATCGACTGTTGGTAGAGTTTTAGAGTAATACAGTTTGCTACGTAGTTTTTCGACAAAAAAAAGAGGAGATTTCTGCTCCTCTTTTTTTTTGTATCAAGGGAATTAATCTACCGAAGATTATGGAGCTGTCGTAGCGGTCACTTCTTCCTGAACAGATTCAGCTTCAGCGGTTGATTCGGTTACAGTATTTGTCTCGGCTTCGGGAGCAACGGTAGCGGTCGGTTGTGGCTGTACCGGAGTAAAAACAGGTTCGGAAGGAACAAGATCAATCCAATTATCGTATGTTTCTAATTTAGATTCGGAGGTAACTTTTTCATACCATGTTTTATAAACGGCATATTTGGCATTATCTAAAGCTTCCCCTTCCAAGGGTCGAACTTCTTTTCCATCCGAAGCAATGATATGATATCCGAAATCGGTTTTTACCGGTTTGCTGATCGTTCCGGGTTCCATCGCAAAAGCAGCCTCTTCGAAAGGAAGAGCCATTGTACCCCTTGCAAACCATCCGAGTTCACCGCCGGAATCTTTATTAGCCGTATCTTGGGAATATTCTTTTGCCAAATCATTCCAATTTTCCCCCGCTGCTAATTTATCAAGTACTTCTTGTGCTTTTTCCTCCGTATCAACAAGAATATGGCGAGCATTTACCATTTCAGCTTCAAAATCCTGATCCTTGAAAACGGTTTCTTCTAACAGTTTATTTTCCAAAAGCATATAATAGACTTGCTTCTTAAAGAAATCCTTTGAAAACAGATCTCCGACGTTATTTGCAAAAAATTCATCAAAAGCGGCTTGGAATTTAAGTTGTTTGTTGATATCAGGTTCTGATGCCACAACGTCAGCAGATTCCGCTCCAAGACCGGTTTCGGTCGGCGTTTCTGTAGCGCTGTCTTCCCCAAAACCAAACATATCCATCAATTTATCAGTCACTTCTTGGTCAGAAACGCTGATATTTGCTTTCTTCGCCTCATCATCCAAGATTACATCATAGGTTAATTGATTCAGAACCTGTTGCCCAAAATCCTTTTTCCCTTCCTCACCCAACAATGTAATATATTGCTGATTGAAAGAATCATCGATGGGAATCCCATATGCAGAATAGATTTGAACAATATAGTTATATTCTTGAATTGTTTCAAATCTTTTATATTTTGCAGCTTCAACAAATTGATCAGCCGTTATATCAACGCCATTAATCGTCGCTACTATTTCCCCTTCAGCGGATACGGGTAAATTAAAGTTCAATATGGTAACTAATGAGAAGAGAAAAATAAATAGAGTAATAATGTTATTTTTTTTCATGAGCTATTCCTTTATACGTTTTATATATATGTAGTCCATTGTAAAACTTATTTACGATTCGATAATTAAATTTCCATTAAAAAAGGAATTAAATACCGAATTACACAAATCGCAATCTGGTGCACTTAGGTAAATAAACAATCTCAGCTGAATTTTCATTACCGAGATTGTTTTTATGATCGATTCTTATTCATTTGAAGTCGGAATTTCTAAATCAGCTTCATCGGCTACTTTTTTTACGGACTTTTTAAACAAGTCTTTACCTTCTTCTAAGCTTTCTTTTCCTTTTTTCGTAATCTCATTTGCATGCGATTTCGTTGTGGAAGCTATATCATCCATTAAATCTTTTGCATCTTTCGCGACGATTTCTGCTTGTTTATAAACCTCATCCATTGATACATTCGCTTTTTCTACAAACTCATCTTTCTTATTACGAATTATTTGGCGGGTTTCTTCTCCAGATTTTGGTGCGTAAAGAATTGTTGCAATCGCTCCGGCTATTCCTCCGACGATAAAGCCAATAATAAATGATCCGAAATTATCATGATCTGCCATTTTAACTCCCTTTCTTTTCTTCTTTCTTTGGAATCAGGATCTTAATGATTTTATTTATACCAGCTATTTTAGCATGTGTATCGATAACAGGTGATACAGCTTTATCACCTAAAAATGAGACGGTCCCTTTAATATCATTAACGGTTTCCCTCGTGGATCTGAGAATTGGTTTTACTTCATCCTTCATTAAATTTGTCAGATTGACGATCTGAATAAATAGGAGAATTGTCATGACAGCTAAAAGGATGAAGCTGAAAATGAATAAAACGACGGATATGTTCTTTACCAATTCACTTGTTTCGGGCGTACTGGATACCATCATATAAATAATGGCTGAAATCGCAATAAGAATAAATATTCCTAAAAAAATAATCCCTGTGTTATTTTTTTGGGTTTTTGCAGGGTCAGATATTTTTACAACCGTCTTATTAGGATTTTCTGAGTTTTTATTCATACTTAAACCTATTACATTGTAATTTTTTTCATTATACTCTAGTTTAAAATAGTGATTATTCCCTTCAAAGACGAAGAGAAAAATATTTAAAAAAGATATTTTTCCGTAATCAAGTTCAATGACCAAATTGCAATTCAAACCAAATATGCAATAAAAAGATTTTCTTGAAGATGAGTTTTTTGTATTTATTTATACATTATAATTTTCAAAGGTGTGGTTGCTAATCCATTGAAAGGAGTCAAATATGAATGATGATCAAAAGGAAAGTTTATTCTTGGCAATTGTTCAATCCCAAGATGTCGATATGGCAGTGCAATTACTTTCGGAAATAAATGTTGATATTTATAAACTACCAAGTGTCGGTGGATTTCTTGGACGAAAAAATGCTACTTTGCTAATTCGGACATTGCCTGAAACCCGAGATAAAGTTCTAGAATTACTGAAAAAATCATGTCAACAAAGAATCGAATATATTGCTATACCGCTGGAAAGTGCATCCATGCCATTACCTACTCCCACTCCGATAACCGTAGGCGGCGCGATTATATTTGATCTGGAAATTGAACATTATGAGGAGCTATAAAAATGAAACTGATAATAACAGTAATACCTGATTCTTGTACCGATACCGTATCTTTAGCATTGACCAGTCAGAAATTTCGTGTCACTCAGATTGCATCTACCGGAGGATTTTTAAAGAAGGGAAATGCGACCTTGTTGATCGGTGTCGAAGATGACCAAACGGAAAAAGCTTTGCAAATCTTACGCGATAACGTTGATAAAACAGATTCGAATCAAAAAGGCGTAGTCTTTGTTATAAAAGTAGATCAATTTATACACTTTTGATTTTAACTTTTGAGAGATACAACGATTTATCGGGAATATCGTATAGATATTTAGTAAAGACGAAAAAGTAAATAGGAAATAAATCTAAAAAGGAGAAAAATGGACATTTCAACCGCTTTTACGTTTGTGAAAAATGATAAGGATTGGATAACAAAGATTCTTATTACCGGATTGATCGGTCTAATCCCGATTGTAGGTCAACTCTATTTAGCCGGATGGTCTATGGATATTGCGAAGCGATATACATTAGGGAGTGCCGATTTGTTGCCCGATGTAAACTTCGGCCAATACATCAAGATGGGTTTTAAGTATTGTATTGTAAACCTTGTTTATGCTTTGCCAATCATTATCGTTTCTGTGTTTACCGGTCTTTTTACATCTGTTTTCATGAATTCGGATTCTCAAGGGGTACAGTTTTTCGGAGCGGCATTAAGTTGCGGGATGACATTCATTTATTTTATTCTCGGATTAGCTATATCTGTATTCGCGTATGCGGGTATCATGAGATTGATTGAAAACGGACTATGGAAAGATGCTTTTAATTTTACAGAAGTCTGGAAAATGGTTAAAAATTCACCGAAAACTTTTCTTCTGCTTCTCTTACTCAGCCTGTTAGTATCCTTAATCTCTTCGTTAGGTTTGGTCGTATGTTTTATCGGTGTAATCTTTACGACACCCTATGCAATGGCAGTTTGGGGTCATTTACTCGGACAGGCAAAGGTTGAAATCGACAAGATGCAAGTCATTTCGGACTGATCGATTCAAAAAAGTTTAATAACAAAAAAGAGCTGATATTTTTTAGCTCTTTTTTGTTATTAAATGCTGTTTAATAAAATTGTTATTATGGAAAAATAAAATACTTAATTCCGTCAAGTTCAGAAATATCCTCCGGTAAAATTTTTTCGGCTACAGAAATTGTTTCTTGATCCAATAATATATAAATCGTTTTCGCTTCAAATTTTTTTGTGAGGATTAATTCAGAGATCGGAATGTTTTCTCCGCCGAAAATGTTTTTGATTCCTCTGGCATTGGCGCTGCGATTAAATGTGATTTTATTTTCGATTGCCATTAATGCAAACGCATCAATTATTTTTGAATCTCCTTCCGTAATTGCGAGATGTTCCACATTTCCAAATATATCGTTCCATTGATCTTGCGAAAGTTGAGTAGTGACCTCCCGATCAGTAATCTGATGAAAACGATTTTGATAGGAAAGGATAAAATCCGAAAAATCAATGATCTGGACCACAAAGCACAGCGTAATAATTACGGTAAAAATCGGTCTGAATTTTTTATTTTTCTTTGCGTATCGGGAAAAAAGAACGAATGATGTTAATAAAGCAAGATAATAGAAAGGCCAACTGAGCCTTCCTGAAGATCGAAAGATAGATAGCTTTGATAATATGTTTTCAGGTAACGGAAACGATAAAAGAACATGATTATCCCAGGTAATATGATTTGAAAGAGGGATAAGAAGATAAATGATACAGACAACAAAATAAATCCAACTGTTTTTTATTATTTTCCCTGAGAGAAAAAGTAAGGATAAAAGGAATAGACAAATTAATCCTAACCCCCAATAATTAAACCCTTCATATTGTAATGGAAAAGTCGGCCGGTCAGAAAGCAAACTCGAGTTACCGTCAGGATTTATAAAAGCATTCAAATTCATCGATAATTCGCCAAAACTTGTCGTTTCCGGTTGAATATATTGATATCCGAGCAAAAAATAACAAACGAATATTGTTAAAATTACGAAAAGGCAAGTTTCAATTATTTTCCACCATTTGATTTTTTTTTGGATCATTCGAATAATTTGAAGCAAAAAAAATAAGCCGATCATCGGAAGAAAATAGATATGAATCATCATCACCAGGATAATATTTAAAATCCAAGCGATTGAATTCCATTTTTTGTTCCAATTTATTGCATTGAAGATAGCAAACAATATGAGCCAATGAGCAGCTAAGGTATCATGGATAGCAGCTCTTTGTAATATTACCGGATTCAGGATTGCGAATGCTGAAAAAAGGACTGAAAAAAACGGGCTTCCTGTCATCTTAAATGCAATAAGTGCGGAAAACAGCCCTTGAAGTCCGAAACAAAGAGTTAACCAAATTCCATTAAATTGAAATTCGGGAGGTAAAACATTACGAAATAATTTAAAAAAAGTACAAAACAATGGGTTTGAATCCGTAATTATTACCGATGATCCAACCGGGTAATTCAAATTCTGCATAAAGAGGAAATATCTTGTCCAAGGGAATTCACGGAAGAAACGCCAACCGATATAATGTTGAAAATTATCTCCCCCCCCGTATTTCACCCAACTTGTATCAAGCGGGTTAATATTTTTTACACCAAAGATCGTAATAAAAAACAGGACTCCCAATAAAAAACATGAAGAGAAAAGAACAATTTGGCGGAGAGTGGATATGGTTTTCTTTTCTTCCAAAAAAACCTCGCAACAGAAATTTGAAAATTTCGTATTTATAGTATAAAACAACAGCAAGGGGAAGCAAATGGATTTTACACGAGCAATTACATATGTCTTTCGAGAAGAGAAGTGGTGGAAAAAACTATTGATTACCGGACTTATATCAGTGATTCCAGTAGTCGGATTAATTTATCTGATCGGTTGGATCTCTGAGGTTGTTCTACGCGTTAAATGGGGAGATTATTCAGTATTACCTGAAAAACCTTCATGGAGTTTCCTGAAGGAAGGAATAAAACTGTTCCTTACGAGTCTGATATATATAATTCCTTATTTGATTGTTTCATTATTCATTCGATTTATCAGCTGGGGTTGGAGTTTGATATTCAGCGGGGTGATAGAAAAATTCGGAGTTGGATTTTTCGGCTTCTTAAATGATGCGGTAGCACTTGTGTACTTTTTTATTTTTTTGTATATCATTCCGGCAGTTCTTTATTTGTATCTCGACCATAAAAATGTTCGCGATACACTAAATTTCAAACGGGTTTACCAGATGATTAAAAATGACAGTAAGACTTTTTTAAGCCTATTAATTTCAATCATTTTAGCCATCATTATTGCCAGTATCGGGGTTTCTTTATTCTATATCGGAGTGATATTTACAATTCCTTTTGCGGCGGCTTTTTATGCCCATCTTTTGGGACAGGTTAGCAGGGGTTATTAGACTTTTATTAGAAAAATGCTCAACTCCCGATTTGAAGCGATCTTTCAAAGTCGTTTCGTTTATACTTAACTATAGAAACGAGACAGGTTGGGATGTTGAAGGATGAAACAATATTCAGTCGGCAAAATAATTTTCTCAGTATTATTTACTGCTGCAATAACTGCAACTGTATTGATTTATTTCACTCCGGGGCAAGATATTAATAAATATATAAATGAAAAGCAAATTGAATCAAATGAAGTATATTCCGAAAAAGTGCCGACATTATTGCCGAATGAGCAGAGTCGAATTGGAATTGTTTCCGGTCATTGGGGATATGATTCCGGCCATGTTTGCCCGCCGGAATTAAATAATATACGTGAAGTTGATGTGGCATTAAGAATATCGACGCTTGTTCGAGATATGCTTAGTAATCAAGGATACACGGTAGATCTTTTTAAGGAATTTGACCCAAAATTAAAGAATTATACAGGATTAGCTTTGTTATCAATTCATACAGACACATGTGAATTTATTAATAACCAAGCTTCCGGTTTTAAGGTTGCCAGTATCGGCAAAGTCAGTTATCCGGTTGAATCGACAAATTTGAATAATTGTTTGATTGATCGATTTCAAAGAAGGACGAATTTGAATTATTTAGGAAATACTATTTCCTCCGATCCGGAAGAATTCTATGATTTTAGTGAGATTAACGAATATACGACTGCTGCTATTATGGAAGTAGGATATTTGAATTTAGATTATCGGACGTTGACGGAAAAAACCGATTCAGTCGCAAAGGGAATTGCGGATGGGATACTCTGTTATATAAATAACGAGTCCGCGACAACTTCCGTGGAAGCAAATAAACCTATTGTATATAATCCTTCACAACCTGAAACAAAGACAAAATTCATATTACCGGGGGTTGAAAATATTACTCCTTAAGAGAAATGAAAGGAATGATATGGCAATTCATGCATTGTTTTCGGGATTAATTTCAGATGAAAATGATCAAGTTGTAGAAACGGAACAAGTCGGATCAGAAATGTTTTATGTGGTAAATGATGCCGGTTTTCGACATTATATTTCATCAGAAGATGTTGATCGGCAAGTATTAAAAACTTTTACGGATCAAATAGAAGGGAATGAAGATTTTTTAAGCGAGCAAGCCGCGAGTATGTTAGGGCAAGATGATATTTTTACGGTAGCGATTCTGAAAAATCAAATGCAAAATATCGATCAAAATTTAGAATCTATTTTTAAAACGGGGATTCCGGAAGAAGTTCGTTCTTATTTAGGAATGATGGGGCTTTCCATAAAAATCAATTACCACGGTGAAGTGACCGAGATAAATTATCCGTCCAGGGGAGACGATGAATAAAGAAAAGTATATAAAAAAGAAAGCTTTATAAAAAATAATTGAAATGGGCAGAGAAAATATTATCGATGTTGATGAACTAAATTTTGAAGAAGAAGTCATTGATTATTCAATGAATTCTGTCGTTATTCTTAATTTTTGGGCCCAGTGGTCAAAACCGAGTTTGGAATATAAGAAAATATTGGAATCGATTGTCATTCATTCAATAGGGCAAATCAGATTAGCTCATGTAAATGTAGATACCAGCCCATTACTCTCATCCAAATTCTCTGTCTATACCTTGCCGACAATCAAAATAATTCTAATGGGAAATATTGCGGGAGAATTAATAGGCTATCAACCGGAATTCCGGATCATGAGTCTGTTGAATTCGATACAAATTCCGGATCCCATTCAATTAAATATTGAAAAAGCCAATGCATTATTAAAAGAAGGCGATTATCAATCAGCCGCGGATTTATTCCGTGAAATTATCGAATTAAGAGGTCAAGATCCGGAAGCACAGTATGGATTGGCAGTGGCAGATATTCATTTAGGAAAAGCTATTGATGCATATTATCTTTTGAAGGATTTTCCGGCAAGTAAAAGGTACAATGACGCCGAAAAATTACTTCCTTTAGCAAAGGCATTATCCCAATATGTCGAAGGAAAACTTCCTGAAAATTCTGATTCGGATTTTGCTTTTGTTGCTGCGATGCGTTTTGTGATGGCAAATAAATACTATCAAGCGATTGACGGTTTACTTGAGATTATTAAACAGGATCGCAATTACGGAAACGGCATTGCTCATAAAGCAGTGCTTGCATTGATCGAATTGCTTAATGATGACGATCCGCAAAAGAACCTATATCGTTCAGAACTGGCTTCAATCCTGTTCTGAAAATGAATTTATAAATTTCGAACGAGTTCTTTAAATTCTGTCCAATCATCTTCAAAGAAATAGAGTGTGGCTCCGATTATCTCCATACTGTAAACTAAATCTCCGTTTTCCGTTTTTTCGCAACTGAGATAATAATCTTCCGTTTGAGCCAATTCGCCCGTTTTATCCTTTTCAGTATTAATAAAAAGATTTTTAAATTCGATGAATTGTTCCCATTCTTCGACAAAAAAATGAACAGTCAGATTATTTATATCCAGATGATAAGTTGTTTCACCATCCGGTTCATCGACTTTCCATGCAATAAAATTATCACTCTGTGAAATAATTTCAGGATTTAAATCTATCGAATTCATAATGCCTCTTTATCTGTTCTTGTAATTTGACTAAATAATTGTCCGAAAAACCACTTATAAACTAACTTTTGTTTGATATGCGACTTGTCAACGAAAATATTACAAATATTGGATAGGATTTCACTTACATCCAAAATATTTACCATTCAAATTTTTAGCTCATTTTGAGAAACAAAATTTCCTCTTGAAAAACTCTCTGTTTGAAGCTTGGTTCATACAAGAGAGTTTTTCAAATTCGATTATCGACTATTAAGGATAAATTGCACAAGCCTCCGGACTCCACAAAAACGGAAATACATCACACCAGAGATAATTACTGTCGATGTAAATTATGAAACCGATAATCGCTAAGATTAAAACTAATACAATGCCTAAGATAATGTATAACTTCTTCTTTTTAGCATTTTCATCCTGTAAATTATCGGCTTGTCCATATTCCGCTGCCGGTCCATAACCTCCATATGGTTGTTGCTGATAATATCCCGCAGGGTATTGTTGTGACGGTGTTTGCGGATAGCCCTGATATGGGTATGGCTGTTGTTGATATGAATCAGCGCCATAAGGAGCCGGATACGGCGGATATTGTTGAGACGGAGGATATTGTGATGGATATTGTGATGCCTGGGGGTTATATTGCCCAGATTGGGGATTATATCCCTGTTGAGAAAAATATGGATCCTGTGGTCTATTTTCGTAATTTGTCGGATATGGCGGATAATAAGCCGGAGGTACCTGTCCCGGATAAGGAGATTGAGGTTGCGGTGAATTGGGTTGAAAAGGCATGTTCGGATTCGGATAAAATGAATTCCTTTGTTGCGATTCATAAGGATTGAATCCATATTGTTTGACAGATTCCGCATTTTCTTCATTTTTCGGAGAAGACGGAATATGATCAGAATCATTGTTAACTTGTTCTTCTGAGTTTAAACTCTCCATTTCATGATCATTGCGATTCATATTTATTTCTTGGTTAGGAATTCCGGAAACAGGTATATTTACAGGATTGACCGGAACATATGGATTCTGATTTTGTTGCTGGAAAGATGGATTGTAATTTGTATCCCAGGCAGGAGGTTGATATGACGGAATCTGTTGTTGGGGTGCGTTGGGATATGCCGGATTATAATTCGGCATTTGGTACGGAGGATAAGCGTTTTGCATCGAAGGCACTTTCTCCAAAACCAAAGCGACTTCTCCTCCTAAAACGATTACATCATTTTCAGCGATCTGAACAGGGGCTGTGACCTGCACATTGTTAACAGTTGTTCCGTTGGTTGAATTATTGTCAACTAACACAATTGCATCGTAAGGTTGCGGATAAATCAATAAATGGACTCTCGAAACAGCACTCTCTGTCAAAACAATGTCGCAAGAAGGATCTCTTCCGATTTTAAATTCTTGCTTATTGATGACAAAAGCTTGACCGCGCAGAGAGCCAGAGTGTACACGGATTTGGAATTGATTACTCATAAATTTCTTACTCCCATTTTCATTCCGTCATTCACTACAAATCTTTGTAGTTATTTCGAGCAATTATAACATAACGATTTTTGTAAAGATTCTAATGCTATATAAGTGATAGATTGAAGAATGATAAATTCCATTTAAAAAATATCGTACCATGTTTTTCCTTAATCAAATTATCAATCACAAAATATTTGCCAAAAAGCAAAATAAAATGCAGCTTCTTTGGAAGGCTGCATTT
>ERZ795030.174-NODE-174-length-106399-cov-8.118013_pt1 | contig 106399 bp, 105 predicted proteins | sample MGYA00375122_ERZ795030 | MGnify/ENA primary metagenome ERZ795030 (study PRJEB30165, sample SAMN05720146) | activated sludge metagenome | isolation source: anaerobic digester from wastewater treatment plant | place: Japan | collected 2015-04-20 ... | reverse complement strand
GTTCATGACCTACCTAAATTTCCGTGGAAATGCCGGTGTGCAAATTTTAGAAGGCAAGGCCCAAACAAGATCTTCTCACGTCCTACTTGGAGTTCTTTTGAGCGCAAGTATCGTATCAGCATGCTTCTGGTTTTCCTCACATTACCCCTGGTCGCCTCTGATGGGGAGGCATTCTCCCATGACGCTTGTTAAGACGTCAGCAATTAATTCACAATACGAAAACGTTCTTTCAAAATTGAATCAATATATCCCCGAGAATGCGTCGGTCGCATATCGTATCGACTCCGCAATCCAGGCTTTTATAACCAATCGGCAGAAAGCATGGTATCTCGGCTACCACCCTGAAGGGGTTGAATATTATTTCATCCAGACCAGGGAAGTTGAATACATCGATCCGAATTTGCCCCCCTGGAAGGAACACCTGGCCAAGGTCGAGGCAGACAAAAGAAATAAGCTTCTATACAGAGACGAGGGATTGGTTATCTATAAAAATCTGGAGCCGAAACCCATCCCGAGACTTGAAGCCGTTCTCGGCTGGGGCATTCTGATTAAAGCGCTTGTGCCCGGAAAATGGTCATTTTGAGGCAAGATTTATACAATAGGCAGAAATCAAAATGAAGAATAGCAGAGGTACAATTTTAATTACCGGCGGCACCGGCCTTCTAGGCAGAGCGCTCATTGACGTTTTCCGCAAGAACTACCAAATTTGGGCATCTTATGTCGGGCCATATGAGATTGAGGATGAAAAGCATCTTCGATATCTGAAGTTAGACCTTCAGGACTTTGAAGGCTACCGAAAACTGTTTCAGGGCGTTCAACCTGATGTCGTGATTCACACGGCAAGTATCGGCAGCCCCGATTTTTCGGAAAAAAATAAAGAAATTACCCGGCGTATCAATATTTCGGCGACAGAGAATATTGTTTCACTTTGCCACATGCACGGCGCCACGCTGGTGTTCATTTCCTCCAACGGGATTTACGACGGCGAGCATGCTCCTTATTCTGAAGATGATAAGGCTGTTCCGGTCAACTATTATGGCAAAGTCAAACTGGAGGGAGAATCCCTGGTACTTACCTCATCAACTGTATCCGCAATTGTACGACCGAATCTTATGTACGGGTGGCACCATCCTTTTGAAAGGCAAAACATTGTAACTCTTGCGTTGAATAAACTGAAAGACGGGGAAAGATTCATGGCCTATGAAGATGTATATATGACGCCTCTTTATGTCGAAGAATGCGCTCGGGCCATTTTCAGGATCGTGGCAGATGAAAAATACAGCGTATTTAATATCGCCGGCGCGGAAAGGGTCAGCATTTACGAACTCGTCAAAGATGCAGCACAAATTTTCGGGTTGGACGACGGACTGGTGAAGCCTGTTGTTCAGGGCTACTTTGACGAATTGGTCCCTCGACCCAAAGATACTTCATTCAGCACAAATAAAATGGAAACCGAGTTGATGATCAGACCCCTTACAGTTAAAGAAGGTCTATCCATCATGGCAGGAAAGAGGCTTTCTTTTGAGTAGTCCGAAGAAAGTTTTGCTATCCATACCCCCCTACTACGGAATTGACATATCTATAGCAAGGGCATTCGAGAAGAATGGTATCGATCCGGTTCTGGCAAGATGTCGATACCAGCCCTATTTCTGGGAAAGGACGATCAGGCTACTCTCAAATAAGATGCCTCCTTTAAAACGTTTGATTCAGCCGCTGCTCAAAATCCCTTTAGTCTTGGAAAACGGGGAATTTATAAAGGCCGCGGAAAGATCAAAGCCTGATTTCATTTTTATCGTAAAAGGAGATACGCTATTTCCTCAAACAATAAGGCATTTAAAAGGTAAATACCACACTCCTTGTTTATCGTATCAGTGGGATGACCCGTTGTATTCATCCGCGGGGCAGAACGGCATTGATGTTTACCGAAGAAAAAATTTCGAATATGGAATGCATGATTATGACCATGTATTCGTCTTTGACAAGTACCACGTTGCGGAAATTAAAAAAAGGGGTGTTGACGCAAGTTATCTCCCACTGGCAACCGATGAGGATGTCTATCGACCTATCGATTTAAGTGATGAAGAGAGAGACGAATACGGATTCGATATCTGTTTTGTGGGAATGCCAAATGATAACAGGGTGGAGGCATTGAACCGGCTGAATGGTTTTAATGTAGGGGTTTTTGGAGACTTTTGGGAAAGGTACCTTCTCAAGATGCCAGTGAGGTATTTCAGAGGAAAAGCCAATGGCAGGAGGGTCATCAAGATATACAGGGGCTCAAAGATTGCGCTGAACATTCACCATCCCCAGTCCGTTCACGGATTAAATACAAGGGCATTCGATATTCCTTCGTGCGGCGCGTTCCAGATAATGGATTATAAAGAAGGCGTTGAGGAATTATTCGATATCGGTCAAGAAATCGTATGCTACCATGGCCTGGAAGAGCTGAACGACCTGGTGCGTTTTTATTTAAGTCATCCGGAAATTCGAAGCAGGATAGCAGAAAAGGGCCGGCAAAGAGTCGGTCAAGAGCATACATGGCATCACAGAATAGCTAAAGTCATGTCCTTCATATATGAGTTGAGATAGCGGCCGGCCGTAAAGGCATTCTAATGTTTCTTTCAAGTCGAACCGTCAATTTTGCAAAACATTTTTGGGAATCAGCGGAAGAGAATTCGTGGGTTTACGTCCCTTTGATTGTAAGTTATTGTATGCTCTATGAATGGGTGGGAATTTTAGAAATCAAAGCTTTTCAACCCGCCGTAACAGCCCTTAAAATATTAATACCCATTCTTATCATTCTGATTTCCCTGACGCAAAAACTTGATGCCCATCCTGCCAAAACATCTCTCGCGTTTTTTGCCCTCTTCATGGTTTGGAGTTTGATAGTTACAATTTTGTTTAGATCCGAAAATTATATTGGAATATCACAATGGCTTAAATTCTTTTTCAGATTCCTTTTTTATATTGCCATATGCCTTTACCTCGTAAAGCAGCCACAATGTCTGATGCCGATCATGAAGCTCTTGGTAATTATTGCTGTCTGCACTGTAATCCAATATGGCTTATTAGAAACATTGTCATACATGGGCTTGATTGGTTTTGACCATATTGAAACTGCTCGCGGTGGTAGTTATTACGGACCCTTTTACCTCCTGGGAAATGGAACCGCAGAGTTTTCCCACTGGTATTCTGTGCCAAAGTTCAGATTAACGGGTTTCTGGCTGGAACCATCTACTGCTTCAGGTTTTTTATTCATGTCATTATTCTTGTCTCTGGCTCTATACACGGCGACTCAAAAGATCAAGTGGATATTGGCAGGAGTTACATGCTGTGTTGGGGGTTTTTACTGTTTTGCCAATGCCGGCCTTTTTGCATTGGGATGGAGCATGCTGGTAGGCGCTTCTGTAGCCATTTTAGGGAAAAAGAATATCAAGTGGTCAATTATGTTGGCCTGTTTTTCCATCTTTCTTATTCTCTTTTCTCTGCTGGGCCGTGCAATCGCGATAACGTATTTCCCGACTAATAAACCCCTCCTTGCGATAACGGGAATAAGAGGAATCCTAATATCAAGCCTATCAGAAGGCCCTACTACTGATATATCCGTCGGAAGACTCGGCACCGTTGCATTGCCACCATCTCGACAAGTCTCAAAACCTACTACTGATATATCCGTCGGAAGACTCGGCACGGTAAAGGAAACTATGAAGACGCTTACATTTTCTCCATTTGGTATTGGATTAGGCATCCCCGGGAATGATGGACGTCACCCCATGGTATCCTCCTCAGCTCCATTTTACTGGCTGCTTTACACAGGCATTATCGGCTTGTTCCTTCTCCTACTACGGGAATTATCTTTAATTATCGCAATCAAGGAATATATTTTTCAGTCCTCATTTATTATTAATATATTTCAGGCATGGTTGGTCTTGTTTTTTCAAAATATGATATATGGGACCTGGATGACTCCTCTGTATTTATTATTAATGTCCCTAATTTATTCAGCGGTATATTCAATTAAGCAGCCTGCGCGAGTCAATGTCATCTGAAAGCAAGATAATCGCATGTGTTACGGGCGCAACCGGTTTAATTGGGCGTAGAATAGTTGAACAGCTACGTTCTGGAGGTTGTCATGTCAGAATTTTAACAAGAGGGGGAAAGCCGGAGGGGCAAGATATCAGCGTGTACAGAGGCGGTTTGGAAGATGAAAGCCTATTGAGAACCTTTTTGCATCAAGGGACTTTTCTTTTTCACTGCGCCGCTGAAATGAATGACCATTCCAAAATGTGGGCTGTCAATGTGCACGGGACGGAGAGGCTGTTTCATTTGGCTTCTGAGGCACGGATCAATTATTTTTGCTATATGAGCAGCGCAGGCGTCATTGGCAGGACCTCGTGCCCATCAGTTACAGAGCGTGCGTCCTGTAACCCTCAAAACGTCTATGAACAAAGCAAATGGGCTGCCGAACAGATCGTCGCGCAGGGTCTCTCAGGGGGACGGGTCGTCATTCTTAGACCAACGAATGTGGTCGATATCCATAAGCCAGGCGCAATAGAAATGCCCATGAGAAGAAGATGGCAGGATCGCTTGAAGGTCTTTCTGAAAGGTGGGGAATGCGCCCATATTGTGCATGCCGAGGACGTGGCGCGGGCGGCGCTCTACTTGAATCTTTATCCGATCGATACACCCGAATGCTTTTTTGTGTCCTGCGATGACGACCCGCTCAACACTTTTGGCGGCATATGGGCACTTTTTATGGCGATCCAGGAAGGACGGCCTATCGAGAGAATTCAACCTGTCAGACACCTGCCTGTCTTTGTCCCACAAACCTTACGGGGCTTGTGGCGGGGGTCGTGGCAATATGGCAGCGTCCGCTATTCTTCAGGAAAGCTTTTGTCAACAGGTTTCCGTTACAGCCTCGGCGTCGAGGGTGCAGTACGCAGCGTGGCGAGAGGCGGAGCGGTATAATGTAATGAACATACTGAATGTGAATATGACAGTGGACCCGATAGCAGGCGGAGGGTCAGCGGAGCGTACTCTTCAGATCAGCCGGTCATTGAACCGGATCGGTCATCAGTGTACGATTCTAACCACGGATACCGGATTATCTGAAACATATCTGGAACAGTGCGATAGGTGGGGATTACGGGTCCTTGTTTTGCCATCGCTCTGGAAACGTTTCTATGTCTTGAAGCCTTCACGTCAACTGTTCAAAGAAGTGGTCGCAAGTGCAGATGTGGTCAATCTGATGAACCACTGGACGTTGATCAATGCACTAACCTATCGCACGGTAAAGGAGCTGGCAAAACCGTACACTGTCTGTCCGGCCGGGGCTCTGACTATCTTTGGCAGATCGAGTGTCTTAAAGAAACTTTACAACCACTTAATTGGCCGAGAGATCATTCGTCGCGCCAATGGCCACATAGCCATTTCGCAAAATGAAATCGACCAGTTTGGATCATATGGCGTTCCTCCCGACAGGATAACAGTGATTCCCAATGGGATAAACCCCGATGATTTTTCGAAAACGGACGAAACGAAATTCCGCGAGCGTCTTGGTATTGGTGACGCCCCTTTTATCCTCTTCTTGGGGCGACTGAATATCATCAAGGGGCCGGATCTGCTTTTGGAGGCATTTTGCCGGTGCTCTCAAGACGAGCATATGAAATCGTACCACCTCGTTTTTGCAGGGCCGGACGGAGGCTTGCTTAGGCAATTGCAACAGACGGCTGAAGCAGCGAACGTGAAAGATAGAGTGCACTTTCCAGGTCATATCGGAGGACCGGAAAAATTTGCAGCGTGCCGGCGTGCTCATTTCCTGGCCATTCCATCGCGGCGAGAAGCCATGTCCATTGTGGTTCTTGAAGCCGGTATCAGCAGGACGCCTGTTCTAATTACGGAGCAATGTGGTTTCGATGATGTCGCGAGGGTGGCGGGAGGCATGGTGGTTGCAGCTTCAGTAGAAGGGCTGCAAAAAGGATTGCGCGCGATGACGTCCGATCCTGCGCGATTGCAGATGATGGGACAGAACTTAGAACAATTGACGCGCGACCGCTTCCTATGGGAGCATATTGCGGATCGATATCTTGAATTGTTTTTAAGGATTACGCAATGAACCATGGTAAAGGTCGAGCGATCCTGTGAGGCAAACGAAATTTGTCTGCACGAGGGAGAAGAGTTTCATGAGGGAACAGCAATATGTTTGCAGATAAGATACTCTTAATCACCGGCGGAACAGGGACATTCGGCAACGCAGCCTTACAGAGGTTTCTTGAAACGGATCTCAAAGAGATCCGCATTTTTTCACGCGATGAAAAGAAGCAGGACGAGATGCGCAACGCTTTGAAAAATTCGAAGGTCAAATTCTATCTTGGCAATGTTCGGGATTATGACAGTATTCTCCTTGCCATGCAAGGTGTCGACTTGGTTTTCAATGCAGCGGCGCTGAAACAGGTTCCCTCCTGTGAATTTTTCCCTTTGGAAGCCATCAGAACCAATACGCTGGGCGCCGAGAATGTAATGAACGCGGCATTGGCCTGCGACGTGGGGAACATGGTGGTCTTGAGCACAGATAAAGCCGTGTATCCAATCAACGCCATGGGCATGTCAAAGGCGTTGATGGAAAAGATGATGGTCGCAAAGGCGCGGACATACGGATCCGTTGGCACGATATTCTGCGGAACCCGCTACGGCAATGTCATGGGGTCCCGTGGTTCGGTCATTCCTTTGTTCATCAGTCAAATCCTCTCCGGCATGCCCATTACCGTAACCGATCTCCGGATGACTCGCTTCATGATGTCAATTGAAGAGGCTTTGAATCTGGTCGTCTACGCATTTCAGAATGGGCGCCCGGGTGACATTTTTGTTCAAAAGGCGCCGGCAGCGACTATTGAGACCCTGGCAAATGCACTGAAGAGGCTCTTCAATAGGAAAAATGACATTCACATCATTGGAACGAGGCATGGAGAAAAACTTTACGAGACTCTATTGACTCGCGAAGAAATGGCAAGATCGGAAGATATGGGGAAATATTACCGCATACCTGCTGATGTGCGTGATCTGAACTATGCCTGTTATTTCACCCAGGGACAGGCCGAGGTTTCCCGCCAGGAGGATTACAGCTCACATAATGCAGAACAACTTGACGAAGATGCTCTTATTGACTTGCTCGGCAGACTTGATTTCGTTCGAGAGGCTCTTGAGACAGGAAAAATCAATTTGTAGAATATCCTCGGTGTATTGATGACAGTCAGAACAAAAGTAGCTGGATTATATCCGGCAGTACAGCAGATGGCGCTGCCGGAGGCGTGGTAGGGAAGACGTCGATGGAGCGTGCGAGAATCCTGATTCTGGGTGGTACCGGGATGCTGGGACACGTGCTCTTCAGGCACCTGTCCCGGAATGCCGACTATGACGTATATGCCACGGCGCGAAACCTCGGCCTGATTGCCAGATTCTTCCCCCCGGTTTTGGCCGCCAAGTTCAGACCGGACAGCGTCGATGCGGACAATTTCGACACGGTGATCCGCGCCCTGGCCTCGATTCAGCCCGCCATTGTGATCAACTGCATCGGCATGATCAAGCAGCAGCCCATGGCGAGCGATCCACTGACGGCGATCACCGTCAATGCGCAACTGCCCCACCGCATTTCTCTGATCAGTCGCAACGCAAAGGCCCGCATGATCCACATCAGCACGGATTGCGTCTTTGACGGAAAGAAGGGGATGTACACCGAAGACGACGTCCCCAGCGCCGAAGATCTGTACGGCAGGACCAAGTTGCTCGGTGAAGTCAGCTATTCCCACTGCGTGACGCTGCGGACTTCGATCATCGGCCACGAGCTCAAGGGGCGATATGGATTGATCGAATGGTTCCTGGGCCAGACGGGAAAAGTGAGAGGCTACAAGAACGCGATCTACAGCGGATTCCCGACGATTGAGCTCGCCAGAATCATCAGCGACCATGTCCTCCCCAACCGGGAACTCAGCGGCATCTATCACGTATCGTCCGCGCCGATATCGAAATACGATCTCCTCAAGATGGTCGCCGGGAGATACGGGAAGCAGATCGAGATCGAGCCCTATGAGGATTTTGTCGTCGACCGGTCTCTGAACTCGAACCGCTTCCGCTCCCGGACGGGGTATTCACCCCCATCCTGGGCGGAACTCATTGACGGGATGTACCGGGATTACGAGGCGAACAAGGACCTGCAGTATCGCGATATCGCGGCCGACGCAACCGCCACGGGCGGGCAACGCGGCAGATGAGGAGCGGCTCTCTATGACAATGAAGGTCATGACCGTTGTCGGTACCCGTCCAGAGATCATCAAACTCAGCCGGGTCATCCATGAACTCGACCGTTATGTCTCGCACGTTCTGGTTCATACCGGGCAGAATTACGATTTCGAGCTGAATGAGATCTTCTTCCGGGATCTGGACATCAGGAGGCCGGATTTTTTTCTGGACGCCGTTGGCGAAAACGCGATGCATACCGTGGGCAATGTCATTGCCCGGACGGACGATCTGCTGACGAAAGTCAACCCGGACGCATTTCTGCTGCTCGGAGATACGAACAGTTGCCTGTCCGCCATTGCCGCGAAGCGCCGCAAGATCCCCGTCTTTCATATGGAAGCCGGGAACCGCTGCTTCGATCAACGGGTGCCGGAGGAAATCAACCGCAAGATTATCGACCATATCAGCGACATCAACATGCCCTATACGGAGCATGCACGCCGTTATCTCCTCGCGGAGGGTCTCAAGCCGGAAACGGTCATCAAGACCGGATCCCCAATGAAGGAAGTACTCGACTTCTACAGGCCGGGTATCGACGCATCCGGAGTTCTGGGGAAACTGGCCCTGGAGCCGGGCCGCTATTTCGTGATCAGTGCGCACCGCGAAGAGAATATCGACAGCGACGAGAATTTTTCCGATCTCGTGGCATCCCTGAAGGCCATGGCGGAAAGATTCTCCGTGCCTCTGATCGTCACCACGCATCCCCGAACGAGAAAACGCATGGAACAGAACGGCACGGGGGAAGTGGATCAGCGCGTCCGGTTTCTGAAACCTCTGGGCTTTCTCGATTATGTGAAACTGCAGATGAATGCCTGTTGCGTCGTCTCTGACAGCGGTACGATCACCGAAGAATCCTCCATCCTGGGGTTTCCCGCTGTCACGGTCCGCCAGGCCCATGAAAGGCCGGAAGGCATGGACGTGGGAACACTGATCTTGTGCGGTTTGAAGCCCGGCAGGGTTCTGGAGGCCGTGGATGTCGCCATGGGCCACTACGCGGAGACAGCCCGGCCGTTCGATATCGCGCCGGACTACGCCGTCCAGAACGTCTCGAAGAAAGTCGTCCGCATCATTCTCAGTTACACCGATTACGTGAACAGAACGGTTTGGTTCAAACCGTCCGACCGTACAGATCTCGCCCGGTCCGAATCGTAACAGATCCCCCTCAATGCGCATCCTGCTTCTCGTCGTCTATTACCTCCCCAGCACGATGTCGAGCGCGAAGCTCATTCACGACCTGGCGCTGGAATTCAGGAAACGCGGCCATGAACCGGCAGTCGTTGCCCCGGACGACAGCATCCCGGAAGACACCGAGCTGACCTGGGAAGAGGGGATTCAGGTGCTGCGGGTGCGGACGGGCAAGATCAAGACGGCATCAAGACTGACGCGCGGCCTCAATGAAGCCATGCTGTCGCGGACCATCTGGGAAAAGGGGCGCCGTTTTTTTGAGAATCGTTCCTTTGACTTGATCGTCTATTACTCTCCCACGATCTTCTTTGGATCGCTCGTGGCGAGATTGAAAGCCCGTTTCGCCTGTCCCTCCTATCTGGTTCTGCGGGACATCTTTCCGCAATGGGCGGTCGACGCCGGCGTGCTGAGGCGCGGACTCGCTTACGCCTATTTCAAGTTCAAGGAACGTCAGAATTACGAAGCGGCCGACATCATCGGAGTCCAGTCGCCGGCCAATCTCCGGCATTTCGAAACGAGAAGACTCGACAGGAAATACCGTCTGGAAGTCCTGTACAACTGGACCGCCCTCGAGGAAGACATCCGGCCGGGCGGAAACCGGCAGCGCCTGGGGCTGGACGGTAAAGTGATCTTCTTCTACGGCGGCAACATCGGCGTCGCCCAGGACGTCGACAACATCGTCCGTCTCGCCGGCGCGCTCCGCAACGAATCGTCCGCCTATTTTCTGCTGGTGGGCAGCGGCAGTGAAGTTCCCAGATTGAGGGAGGTTATTGCGTCGAACGGCTTGACCAATATTGCCATCCACGATGCCGTGGGACAGAGAGAATATCTGGCCCTGCTTGCCGAATGCGACGTAGGCCTCATTTCCCTGGACCGCGGATTGAGAACCCAGAATTTTCCAGGCAAAATGCTCGGATACATGTATCACTCCATGCCCATGCTCGCCAGCGTCAATCCGGGGAACGACCTGAAGACGCTGCTGGAAGACCATGAGGCCGGTCTGGTCTGCATCAACGGCGACGATGAGGTGCTTGCCGCTCACGCGAGAAGATTAGCGGCGGACAGGGAATTGCGTCAGCGGCTGGGAAAAAATGCGCGCTCCCTCCTGGAGAACACCTTTTCCGTCACAAGGGCGGCGGACCGGATCCTTGCGCATTTTGAGAAGCGGAATTGAAATGACGGCACGCCCTCTCGTACTGATCACCGGCGCAACCGGCGCCGTGGGACCGCTGGTCGTCGGGGCTTTCCACGATGAAGGATACGCGATCCGCACCCTGTCCCTCGACCATGCGCCCATGGGCGCATGGTCGGCAGATATCGACGCGCGCAGCGGTGATGTTACGGACCCGTCGGCCGTGCAGGCGGCAATGGAAGGCGTCGATGCGGTTGTCCATCTGGCCGCTCTTCTCCATATCGTGAATCCGTTGCCTGCGCTGCGGGAGAAATACGAGCGGATCAATGTCGGGGGAACATCGACGGTGGTCGCTGCGGCGGTTCGGGCCGGTGCAAAACGCATCGTTCTTTTCAGCACGATCGCTGTCTACGGATCGTCCGGCGGTCGGATTGTCACCGAAGAAACGCCGCCTTATCCGGACACTTTCTATGCCCGGACAAAGCTTGCGGCGGAGCAGATCGTCCTGGGCGCCAAGGGTGCGGACGGCCGGAATATCGGTACGGTGCTTCGTCTCGCTGCAGTCTACGGGTCGCGGATCAAGGGAAACTACCAGCGTCTCGTGAGGTCTCTCGCCGGAGGTCGCTTCCTTCCCGTTGGAGACGGATCCAATCGGCGCACGCTGGTCTACGACAAGGATGTCGCACGGGCGGCCGTCCTGGCCGCCTTCCATGATGACGCGGCGGGGAACGTCTTCAATGTCACGGACGGGTCCTTTCACGAGATGAGTGAGATCGTGCGTACAATCTGTGCCGCTCTGGGCAGAAGAGAGCCGCGCCTGGCGCTGCCGGTTTCGCCGGTGCGTCGGACGGCGGGGCTCCTGGAAGACGCGGCGAGGTTCTGCGGCTTCCGGTCGCCGGTCACACGGAGCACGATAGACAAGTACACGGAGGATATCGCCGTGGATGGCGGGCGCATCCAGCGCAAACTCGGCTTCCGGCCCCGGTTCGACTTGACGACGGGTTGGGCGGAAACGATCCGGGAAATGAGAAGCGCGGGTTCCCTATGAAGCGTAAGCGCCTGTTCGATGTGGCCGCGGCGGCGGCCGCGCTCATTTTTTTTTCCCTGCCGATGCTGTTCATCGCACTGCTCATCAAGAGCACTTCCAAAGGGCCGGTGCTGTATTGCTCGGCGAGAGTCGGGATCGATAACCGGACCTTTCAAATGCCGAAATTCCGCACCATGCGCATCGATACACCGGTAGTCGCCACACATCTGTTGCTCGACGCCGGGCGCTACATCACGCCGGTCGGATCGTTCCTGCGCAGGTACAGCCTGGATGAGCTGCCGCAGCTGTGGAGCATCCTGAAAGGCGATATGAGCTTTGTGGGGCCGCGGCCGGCGCTGTACAATCAGGACGACCTGATCACCCTCCGCACCGCCAAGGGTGTGCATCGGTTGATGCCGGGCGTTACGGGGTGGGCTCAAATCAACGGCAGGGACGAATTGAATATTCCCGCCAAGGTGGAACTGGATCGGTATTATCTCGACCACCGATCGCTGCTCTTCGACATGAAGATTCTGGTGATGACCGTGATCAAAGTCCTGCGGCGGGAAGGAGTCGCCCATTGAGGCGGTCACACCGCCCGGAGCAACGAGAGAAGAAGGAAATCCTATGCCGCGCAGCGTCAGCGTCCGTGAAAGCTGGGTAACCCAGTCCGAGATCCGCAACATGTCCATCGAGTGCGCCCGGGTCGGCGGCATCAATCTGTCGCAGGGGGTCTGCGACACGGAAGTGCCGGAGATCGTCCGCCGGGCGGCATGCCAGGCCGTCGAAGACGGCTACAATACCTACACCCGCTACGACGGTCTGGCCGAGTTGCGCGACGCCATTTCCCTGAAGTACCGGCGGTTCTACGGGCTCGCAACGGATCCGGAATCGGAGATCGTCGTGAGCGCCGGTGCCACGGGGGCTTTCTATTGCGCCTGCCTCGCCTTGCTGAATCCCGGCGACGAGGTCATCCTGTTCGAACCCTATTACGGTTACCATGTCAGCACGCTGATTGCGACGGAAGCCGTGCCGGTTTTCGTGCGCGTGAAAAACGGGACCTGGACGTTCAGCGGGGAGGATCTGGAGCGTGCCGTGACGGCGAAGACGAGGGCGGTCATGGTCAACACGCCGGCCAATCCTTCCGGGAAGGTCTTTTCGCGGGAGGAACTGGAGACCGTGGCGGACCTGGCTGCGAAGCACGACCTCTTTGTCTTCACCGACGAGATCTATGAGCACTTCATCTACGACGGGAGCACTCACGTTCCTCCGGCAACGCTTGACGGGATGAGGGAGCGGACCATTACGATCTCCGGCCTTTCGAAGACCTTCAGCATTACGGGGTGGCGGATCGGCTACTGCATCTGCGATGCGCGCTGGGCGCGCACGATCGGCTATTTCAACGACCTCGTATACGTCTGCGCGCCGTCGCCGTTGCAGATGGCGTCGGCAAAGGGCGTCATTCAGCTTGACGAAGGGTATTATCGCGAGCTCGCACTGGCATTCCGTTCGAAACGTGATAGGATCTGTACGGCATTGGCCGATGCGAACCTCCGGCCTCACGTGCCGCAGGGCGCCTATTACGTCCTGGCCGACATCTCGGCGCTCCCCGGCCGGGGCGGCAAGGAGCGTGTGATGTACCTTCTGCAGGAAACCGGCGTTGCCGCCGTCCCCGGCGAGGCATTCTACGCCGCCGGCGGGTCGTCGCTTGCCCGCTTCTGCTTTGCGAAAAACGACCGGGAACTGGATGAAGCCTGCGACCGCCTGCGACGGTTGACCGTACGATGAAGAATCTGCTGCGTAACCCGAACTTCTATTACATGCTTCTGATCGACGCCGTCATGGTGTCGTCGTCGTACCTCTTGTCCTACCTGCTGCGCTATGAAATAAGCATACCTTATGAGGCCTGGGACGGCATCCGCCGGACGCTTCCCTGGATCCTGCCGTTCAAGCTGATCGTCTTCTATGCTTTCAACCTCTACCGCGGCATGTGGCGCTACACGAGCGTGCAGGATCTGAAGAATGTCGTCAAGGCTTCCAGCCTCTCTTCGATCGTCATCGTCCTGACGGTTCTGTTCCTTTTCCGTTTCGAGGGTTTTCCCCGCTCCGTCTTCGCCATCGACTGGGTGCTGACGCTGCTCTTCATCAGCGGGGCGAGAATCGCGGTGCGGCTGATCCTGGCCAACAACATCTCTTCGTTCTGGAAGTTGCGGCAGAAGACCCCGGCCAGCCGTCATCTCCTGATCATCGGGGCCGGTGATGCGGGAGAAAAGGCGATCCGGGAGCTTCAGGAGAACCCGAACGTCAGGATGAGGCCGATCGGCTTCCTGGATGATGACGAGGACAAACAGGGGAAAATGATCCACGGCGTGCCGGTGCTTGGCATTGTCGACGATATCGATCACCTCCCCGAGCCGTTCGACGAAATCCTGATTGCAAAGCCTTCGGCAAGGGCCGAACAGATGCGGCGCATCGTCGCCGCCTGCGAGCGCACCGGCAGGCGCTACCGGACCATGCCGGGCATCGGCGAACTGATCGACGGGAAGCTGTCCGTCAAGGCGATCCGTGAAGTGACGATCGAGGATGTCCTGGGACGGGAGGAAGTCCGCTTGAACCAGGATGCCATCCGCAGTTACCTGGAAGGCCGGCGGATCCTGGTGACCGGTGCGGGAGGATCCATCGGCAGCGAACTGGTCAGACAGATCCGCCGCTACAGGCCGGCAAAACTCGGCGTCCTGGAATTCAGCGAGTTCAATCTGTTCAGCGTGGAGAGCGAGTGCCGCCGGTATTTCGCCTGGATTCCCGTCAAGGGATATCTCGCCGACATACGGGACCGCTCGGCGGTTTGCCGGGTTTTTGCCGATTTCCGGCCGGAGGTCGTGTTCCATGCGGCGGCCTACAAGCACGTTCCCATACAGGAAGAACATCCCCATGAGGCTGTCCGCAACAACGTGGCCGGGACGAGAAATGTCATCGACTCCGCAGTGGAGGCGAAGGCCGAGCGTTTCGTCCTCGTCTCCACGGACAAGGCGGTCCGCCCCACCAGCGTCATGGGGACGACCAAGCGGGTCGCCGAAATGATGATCGAGTGCCTGAACGGCAGGACGGCCACTCGTTTCATGGCGGTCCGTTTCGGCAACGTTCTCGGCAGCTCCGGCTCGGTCGTCCCGATCTTTCAGCAGCAGATCGCTCAGGGAGGTCCCGTAACCGTCACCCATCCGGAGGTGACGAGGTACTTCATGACCATTCCCGAGGCGGCGCAGCTCATTCTCCAGGCCGGAGCCATGGGGGAGGGCGGTGAGATCTTCATCCTCGACATGGGGAAGCCCGTCCGCATAGCCGATATGGCGCGCGACATGATCCGGCTGAACGGCTTCGAACCGGACAAGGAGATCCCCATCCGGTACATCGGCCTGCGTCCCGGCGAGAAGCTGTACGAGGAGCTCATTACGGAAGGGGAGGGAATCGCGTCGACCGCTCACGAGAAGATCCGCGTCATCCGCGGCCGGAGCTGCGACGCGGACAGACTCGACGCCGGCATCCGGGAACTCGTTGACGCGGCGCATCGGGCCGATGCCCCGGCGATCAAGAAGATGCTTGCCGAGATCGTTCCCGAATACACCCCCAGTTCCGATTAGCCTTCAGCCGACTTTTCATGAAGCGAGAGCAACCAAAGATGCCAATACTGTCATTCCCGCGGAAGCGGGAATCCAGAACAGGACTGGATGCCCCCGGATCGAGTCCGGGGCAGGCTTATCAAGTCCGGCATGACAACCATTGATATGCTTGCCGAAGAGTTCACTCCCTTCCAGGACGTCCGCCGGATTCTTGTCGTGCAGCTTGGGGACATCGGGGATGTCGTCTGGTCGACGCCGACGTTCCGCTCCGTGAAGGAATACTGCGGCTCGCCCGTTTCCGTGCTCGTCCGGGAAGGGTCGGGGGCGCTTCTCACCGCCGATCCCTCCATTCATGCCGTCTTCGAGGTTCCCGCCCCTTCACCGAACTTCGTTCGGGAGGCGCGCCGTCAGATTTCGCTGATCCGCGCCCTGCGCGCGCGGAAATTCGACCTCGTTTTCGACCTGCGGTCCGACGACCGCGGCGCCATCATGACATTTCTTACCGGGGCTCCCCGCAGGGCAAGCCTCCATTACGGGGGCGTTTCCTTCTGGCGAAACCGCCTCTTCACCCATCTGGCGATCCCCCCTTCCCCCCGGGAAAGGCATCGGGGGGCGGCCGAGCAGTCGCTGCGGATCGTGCGGGCCTTCGGAATACCCACTCCCGATGAGACTCCGCGGCTCTGGGTGGCGGAAGAGACGGGCCGCCGGGTGGACCGGCTGCTGGAAGAGAAGGGGATTCCGTCACGAGGACGCTGGATTTCTGTGAATCCCTTTTCCCGTTGGGCATACAAGGAATGGGATCTGCGCAAGTGGGAGGAGGTCATCGATCGCCTGTGGACGGAATCCGGCGTCGAAACGGTTCTCGTCGGATCGACGCCGGAGAGGGAGAAAGCGGAGCGGCTCCGCCGCGGGAAAGAAAGGGCGGTGCACAACCTTGCCGGCGCGACGACACTGGCCGAACTGGCCGCGCTTCTCCAGCGCAGCCGCCTTCACATCGGCGTGGACAGCGCCGCCCCTCACATCGCCGCCGCCGTGGGGACGCCCACCGTCACGATCTACGGTCCGACGGATTGGCGGGACTGGGCGCCGATCGGCGGGAATCACCGGGTCGTCGTATCTTCCCTTCCCTGCGTTCCCTGTTTCCGCAAGGGATGTGACGGGCAGGGGAAGAGCCGGTGCCTGGACGAGCTGACCGTCGACGACGTTATGAAAACGGTCCGCGAGGCGCTCAGGTCAGCGGCTTCGCTTCCTCGATCAGCATGATGGGAATGCCGTCTTTGATTTCGTAGAGAAGACGGCATTTCTCACAGATGAGGCCCGTTTCCGCCTCGTCGAGGCGGAGCGCCCCCTTGCACTTGGGGCAGGCCAGAATTTCAAGCAACTCCCGGTTGATCGTCATCGTAATCCCTCCCTTCCACCCTCCCGAGACCCTCCCATCCCCGTTTCAGCAGATCACTTGAAGAACAGGCTGTAGCCCGCGACGCCCATGTGGGTGTCGATGCCGCCGTTGGGTTCCGCGAGATCCCCATTGGACATGTGCCGGAAGCGGTACCCGGCATGGAGGGCCGAGTCCTTCGACAGGCGGTAGTACAGCCCCGCCCCGGCAACGTTGGAGAAGAGAAATCCATTGGCCTGCTTCCGGGTGACGACGGACACGTAGTGCGGACCCGTGCTCCCTTCGACGTACAGCGCCAGGGGATCACAGACCGGATACGAATATCTGAGGCCGATCCCGATTCCGGCCTCGTAATCCGTCGACGGCTCGAAGACCGGATTGACCTGCGGCTCGATGAACGCGCTCAGCGTCCCCGCGTGGCTCCGCAGCCCCGGGATGTACCGTTTCAGATCCACGCCGAAATGCCCGATCAGAAGCAGGGGCTGATATCGTCCCTCCGGAATGTTTCCGCTTCCATATCCCGCCATCACGCCCACTTCCGTGAAGAATCTCCCCCCCGTTTTCCCGTCGTCGCCCCGCACGGTCTCCGCCAGGAAAAGAAACAAGGCAAAGATCGCGACAAGGGGGACAAGACTGCTTCCGAGACCGATCCGAGATTTCCGGCATGCCGACTTTCCATTCATGACAACGCTCCTTGAATTGCGGCAAAGACTTCCTCCACCGAGATGCCGCCCATGCAGGTTTTATGATCGCAGCGCCTTGAAAAACAGGGGCTGCATTCCAAGCTCCGTTGGATGACCCGGTGACCTTTCCCGTAGGGACCCGTCCGCGCCGGGTCGGTCGGTCCGAAGAGGGCGACGACCTTTGTCCCGACGGCGGCGGCGATGTGCATCGGGCCGGAATCCGTCGTGACGACGACCCTCGCCCGCCGGTACAGCTCCGCCAGATCGCGCAGCGTGGTGCGTCCCGCGAGGTCCGCGTACGTCTCCTTCATCCGTTCCCGGATCGGCAGAACGGCGCCGCGGTCTGCACCGGTCAGGATCACCGGAAGACGGAGACCGCCGCGGATCCGGTCGCACAGGGCGGCAAACCTTCCCGCGTCCCAGAGCTTCGTCGGCCACAGCGCTTCCGGGCTCACGGCGACGAAATCTCCTCCCGGCCGAATGCCGGCGCGCTTCAGCAGGAGGTCGATGCGTTTCCGGTTTTCCTCTCCGACCGGGATGAGGAATTCTTTTTCGTCGGTACGGCCGCCAAGATAAGCCACGAAATCGAGGTAGCGGTCAACGGCGTGTTTCGTCATGTCCTCCGGGATCTTTTCGTTCAGAAAGAGGCCGCTCATCTCCTGCATGCTGTCGTACCCCAGCCTGCGTCTGCCGCCGCTCAGGAACACGATGACGCTGCTCTTGAAAAGGCCGTGGAAATCGATGACGAGATCGTAGGGCCGGTCGCGGAGTTCCCGAAGGAACCTGACGCTCTCCCGGAGGGGTACCGCAATCTGACCGTCCGCCACCCGCCGCAGCCACGTCTTGCGGCCGGAGACCAGGACACGATCGAGATGGGGATGGCCGCAAATCAGATCCGCCGCAGCTTCCTCGACGGCCCAGCTGATGTGGGCATCGGGAAAGTGCTTTCGCAGCGCGGCAAGCGACGGCAGGGTGTGGACGACGTCGCCGATGGCGCTGAGTTTGACGATCAGGATGTTCATGCCCTGTCCTTGAGAATCCATCGCACCGCGTCCAGGAGGTTATCGGCCGTGCAGTCGGGGCGGATATCGGCGATGGTTTCCGCGTCCCCGTATCCGGTCCTGACAAGGACGGTCTTGGTGCCGGCCCGACGCCCTGTCTCGACATCCTTGAGCGTGTCACCCACGAAGTAGGAGCGGCTGAGATCGATATCCAGTTCTTCGGAAGCGCGCTTCAGCATTCCCGGTTCCGGTTTGCGGCAGCTGCAGTTTTTCCGGTACTCCCCTATACCTTCCGACGGGTGGTGGGGGCAATAGTAAAAGCGGTCGATCTCCGCCCCTTCCCGGCGAAGGGTCTTTCGGATGCGGTCATGAACGGCCCGGACGAATGCCTCGGTGAAGTAGCCGCGCGCCACTCCGGACTGGTTGGTGACGACGACGGCCTTCAGACCGCTTTCGTTGATCCGCCGCACCGCTTCCGCCGCGCCGGGGAGGATCCGCAGCCGCTCCAGGCGGTCGAGATAGCCGACCTCCTCATTGATCGTTCCGTCGCGATCGAGAAAGACGGCGGCAAATCTTTTTTTTCGTTCCATCGTCCGGTCCCTTCAGTTCTTTCCCGTCCGTCTGCGCAGGAGGCTCCTGGCGGCTTCCAGTACACTGTCCGCCGTGATCCGTTTCATGCAGCGGAAATCGGTGGGACAGTCCGTCTTCAGACAGGGGCTGCAATCGACGTCCTGCCGGACGATCACGCTGTGCCGTCCGACCGGCCCCGTCGTCAGGGGGTTCGTGGAGCCGAAGATTGCAACGGTCGGCACCCCGAGTGCGGCGGCGAGATGCATCAATCCTGAATCGTTGGAGATGAAAAGATCGCAGCGGGCCATGACGGCGATTGCCTCCCTCAGATCCGTCTGGCCGGCGATGTCGGTGAGGGAGACCGACGCATTGCGGACCACGGATGCGGCGGCAGGCCTGTCGCCGGCACTTCCGAAGAGGAGGACGGACGCGCCCTCGTCTCGGATCAGCCGGTCGGCGACGGCGGCGAATCGCTCGGGGAGCCATCTCTTGGCGGGCCCGTAGGCCGCCCCAGGGGCCATGCCGATCAGGGGGCGCTTCCCGGTGAGCCCCAGCCGGTCCAGCAGGCTTTCGGCCAGAGACTCGTGTTCCGGCGTCGTTGCGAGGCTGGGTTCCTTCGCCGCCTCCCGGCACCCCAGCGCCTTCACCATTTCCAGATAGTACTGCGTTTGATGGAGTTTTCCGAGCCCGCGGGTCTTCTTCACGGAATGGGTCAGCAGGAGTCCCCGTCCGTCCGTCCCGTATCCGGCGCGGACCGGGATGCCGGCGAGGCAGGACAGGATCGCCGCCTCGATCGCGTTCTGCAGCAGGATGGCGGCGTCGAACCGGCGGAGGCGCAACTCCCCTGCAAGCCGCACCATGCCGGCGAACCCTTCATGGATCCCGGGACGCCGGTAGAGGATCACCTCATCGATCTCCGGACACAGCGCATAGACCTCCGCCACCCACGGCTTTGCCAGGACCGCAACGCGGGCCGCCGGAAAAGTGTTGCGCACCGCCGCCAGGGCGGGCAGCGTCAGCACGGCATCGCCGATCCAGTTGGTCCCGCGGATGAGGATATTTCCGAACCCGGCAAAGGGACGCATGGCGATCGTCTTCTTCGTCATCTTGCCTTGACCACCTGGCACGTCTTCGTCTTCCAGCGCTGGTGGACCCACAGCCACTGGTCGGGATAACGCCTCACCGTCTCTTCGACGATCCGCGTGTAATTCTGCGTATTGGCGAGGACGTCATGGGCCTTGTCGCCGGTGCGGACCGTCGGGACCTCCTCGCCGACGACGAAGCGGTACTTGTCGTTCGGCTGGCGGATCAGGAAGGCCGGCACCACCGGCGAATCCGTATGGAGGGCCAGCAGCGCAAGCCCGTCCGTCGTGCAGGCGGGACGTCCGAAGAAGTCGACGAATACGCCTTCCTGCCAGGCCGCGTTCTGATCGACCAGAATGCCCAGGACACCGTTGTCCTTCAGCACGCGGAGCATCTGCCGCATGGCCCGGTCCTTGGCGAGGGGGACGTTGCCCGATGCGGACCGGACATGGAGGACCAGGTTGTTCAGGAGCTCGCTGTCGAGGGGACGGTAGATCACCGTCACGGGGTGGACCAGGAGGGAGAACACCGCCGCCGACAATTCCCAGTTGCCGAAATGAGCCCCGAACATGAGGACCCCGCGCTTTTTCTCCAGGGCCGCGAAGCACCGCTCGATCCCCTCGGAGCGCTCCACGAATTTTCCGATCGTCTCCCGCGTCAGCCCCGGGATATCGAAGAATTCCGCCGCCACGATTCCCATCGTCCGGTACACGCCCTTGGCGATCGCGAGGATCTCCGCCATGTCTTTTTCGGGAAAGGCGCATTTCAGATTGTGGAGGGCAATCAGGCGCTGCCGCGGCGAGAGACGGTAAAACAGATCGAACAGCCCGATGAACAGCCGTTTCCTCAGGTTCGTCGGAATCGCTCGGAAGGGCGCGAGCATCGCCCGCGGTATTCTGCCGTCACTTGCGGTCATGGGCCTCCCGGTGAAGTCGCGCCAAGAGCGCCTCGACGAAGGGTCCTTCGGAAGGCGACATGGCGATCCCGATGCGCAGCTGCTTCAGTTCGGACAGGAATCCGGGAAAGGATTCGAGACGGACGCCGTCCTTTTCCGTGGTGACGATCGCCTCCGCACCCGCCTCCGCCGCCTCTTTCCGAATCCTCGCGATGTCCCCGTCCCGGTAGGGGTGGTGGTCGGGAAAGGCGAGGAAGCTCGTCACGCGGGCCTGAAGGCGTTCCAGCGTCCCTCGGAAGCCGTCCGGGCGTGCGATGCCCGCAAAGGCGGCGATGTTCTTCTCCCGCAGCCATTCCAGGGAGACGGACGATCCGTCCCCGCAGCGCAGGTCCTTGGGTTCTCTGCTGCCCGAGAAGACCTCCGCAGGGCGGTTTCCGAACGCGGCCGTCAGATCGGTTGACGCCCCCTGCCCCGCAGGGCCGATGCGGACGATCATGTCCGCCCGCTGAAGAGCGTCGGCGGGTTCCCGCAAGGGGCCGCGCGGCAGGAGAAAACCGTTTCCGAAAGGCCTGGCGGCATCCACGAGGACGATATCGGCGTCGCGGTGCAGCCGCCGGTGCTGGAAGGCGTCGTCGAGGACGAGGACATCGGCCCCGAAACGATTCAGGGCCTCTCTGCCCGTGCGGACCCTGTCCGCCCCGGTGATGACGGGGATCCCGCTCAGGGAACGGGCGATGAGGAGCGGCTCGTCTCCGGCTTCCGGATAGCGGGCGCCGATGCGTTCGCCGTCCGAGACGATTCCCACCGGCGTCGTCTTTGCCGATCCGTAGCCGCGGCTCAGCACGCAGGGCCGGAACCCGTTTTTTTTCAAGATACCCGCCAGAAAGACGGCGAAGGGCGTCTTGCCGGTCCCTCCCACGGTGACGTTGCCGATGCTGACGACGCGGCAGGGGAGCCGGTGCTGCGGGAGCAGCCCCGTGTCGTACAGGCGGTTGCGCAGCCGGACGGCCGAACCATAGGGAAAGGACAAGGCGGACAGCAGGGCCGTCAGAGAATTCCTGCAGCCGCCGCCCGGCGTTTCACTCCAGATCGATTGCAGGACCTTATGGAACACGGCCATTTTTCCCGTTGTCGCCTTCTTCCCGGAATTGCATCGAGTAGAGTCGACAGTACTCGCCCTGCAGCGCCATGAGGGATTCGTGCGTCCCCTCTTCGATGATCCGGCCGTTCGCGAGGACGATGATGCGGTCCGCATTGCGGATCGTCGAAAGACGGTGCGCGATCACCAGGGTCGTCCGGCCTTTCATGAGGTTTTCCAGGGCGATCTGCACCTCGCTTTCCGCCTCCGTGTCCAGCGAGGAAGTCGCCTCGTCGAGGATGAGAATCGGTGCGTCCTTGAGCAGCGCGCGGGCGATGGAGATGCGCTGTCTCTCTCCGCCGGAAAGTTTCGCGCCCTGTTCGCCGATGATCGTATCGTAACCCTGCGGCAGGTTCGCGATGAAATCGTGGGCATTGGCCGCCCGGGCCGCCCGGACGATGTCTTCTTCCGATTTCTCCCTGCTTCCGTAGGCGATGTTGTTGCGCACGGTGTCGTTGAAAAGGATCGTCTGCTGGGTGACGATGCCGATCTGGGCGCGTAGCGACTCGATCGTGACGTCCCGGATGTCGCGGCCGTCGATCAGGATCCGGCCCTCTCCGACGTCGTAGAACCGGGGAATCAGGTTCACCAGCGTGGTCTTCCCGCTGCCGCTCGTCCCCACGAAGGCGATCGCTTCGCCGGTACGGATCGTGAGGCGGATGTTTTTCAGGACAGGCGTGTCCTCATAGGCGAATCCCGCGTCGCGGATCTCGATCGCCTTCGAAATCCTTGGAAGCGGAAGCGCGCCGGGCTTGTTGCGGATCTCGGGAACGGCGTCGATCGTCCGGAAGACGCGTTCGGCGCCGGCGATTCCCTGCTGGATCGTGTTGTTGACGTTCGTGAGCCGCTTGACCGGTTCGTAGAGCATGATCAGGGCGGTGAGGAACGAAAAGAACGTCCCCGGCGTGGAGTTCCCCTTGAGGACCTGGTACCCGCCGTAGAAGACGATCACGGCGATGCCGATTCCGCCGAGGAATTCCATGAAGGGGCTCGACAGGGCGGTGATCGAGACGGCCTTCAGGTTGAGGCGGAACAGGCGTTCGTTCTCTGCGGCGAATCGCTCGTTCTCGTATTCCTCCATACCGAAAGCCTTGACGATCCTCGTCCCGGCAATCGTCTCCTGCAGGAGGCTGCTCAGTGAACCCCAGGTCAGCTGGGTCCGCGTCGCGACGCTGCGCATCTTCTGGCCGAACTTCGCGATCGGATAGATGGTGAGCGGAAAGACGAACATGGCGATGATGGCGAGCTTCCAGTCCTGGTAGAAGATCACGAAGACGAGGCCGACGAGGGTGGAGGAATCCTTGAGGAGGCTCGTGATCGCCTCCGAGACCGCTCCCTGGATGAATCCCACGTCATTGGTGATCCGCGACATCAGGAGCCCTGTCGGATTCCTGGTGAAAAAGGCGAGCGACTGCATCTGGATCTGGCGGTACAGGCGGTTGCGCAGATCGGCGATGATCCTCAGGCCGATGTAGCTCATGAGGATCGCCTGCGAGTAGTTGCAGGCGCCCTTGATGAAGTAGATCAGGACGACGGCGATGGGGATCCATTTGAGCGTCGCGGCGTCCCGGCTGAAGAAGATGCCGTCGAGGGCGGGTTTGACCAGAAACGCGAGTCCCGACGTACAGGCCCCGACCACGAGCATGCACCCCATGGCGACCAAGAAGCGGGCCATGTAAGGCCTTGCGAGCTGGAGCAGCCGTTTGAAGATCTCCATCCGTCCCGGCGTTCCCCCCTAACGAAAATTCCGCATCGCGGCGAGGGCGATGCGGGCGGCCCGTTCCGATGCCCCGGCCGTCCCCATGTTCCGGCGCAGGAGCGACAGCTCCCGTTTCATGGCCGCTTGCCTCTCCGGAGATGACAGGATGTCCATCGCTTCGGCGGCCATGCGCTCCGCCCCGGCGTCACCCTGGATCAGTTCCGGCACGATCTTCTTCCCGGCAATGATGTTGACGAGGCCGATGCAGGGTACCTTGACGACCATCCTGCCCACGGCGTAGGAGACCATCGACATCTTGTACACGATGATCATCGGTTTTTCCAGCAGGGCGGTCTCCAGGGTGGCCGTCCCCGACGTCACGACGGCCAGGTCGGCCACGGCCACGGCGTCGTAGATGTCGTCGCGGACAAGCGCGACCCTCGTTCCGAAAGGACCGAGGATGTCCTCCACCGTCTGCGCCGGGAGGCTGTCCGCGACGGGCAGCACGAATTGCAGGGGCGGTAGTTCGCGTTCGAGAATGGCGGCCATCCTCATCATCACCGGCAGCATCCTCTCCACTTCGGCCGGCCGGCTTCCCGGGAGCAGGGCGATCGTCCGGACGCCGTCCTTCAGACCGAACCTCCGCAGGGCCTCGTCCCGTCCGTACCGGGTCTTCACGGCGTCCAGGAGGGGATGGCCGACAAAGGAAACGTCCACGCCGGAGGCGCGGTAGAGTTCTTCTTCAAAAGGAAGGATGACGGCCATCCTGTCGACGGTCCTCCCGATCTGCCCGATCCTTCCCTTCCGCCAGGCCCAGACCTGGGGGCTGATGTAATAGAAGACGGGAATCCCCCTGCTTTTCGCCAGTTTCGCCATCGGCAGATTGAAATCGGGATAATCGATGAAGATCGCCAGGGCGGGTCTTTCGCGGCCCAGGGAGAGCTTCAGTTTCCTCCGGACGCCGAGGATCGCGGGAATTTTCTTCACGACCTCGGTCAGGCCGACCACCGCCATGTCGGCGATGTCGGCAGCCAGCTCCACTCCGGCTTCCCGCATTTTCCTTCCGCCCACGCCGTAAAAACGAAGCCCCGGTTCGATGGCCTTCATCTGCCGGACGAGGTTCGATCCGTGCAGATCGCCCGAGGCCTCGCCGGCGATGATGAGAATCCGCCGCGGGACCGCTCGGCCGGGAGACGGGGAGGGTTCAGACTGCATGATTGATCACGTCGCTGATTCGCCCGATCTCCTCCTCCGTCAACTCCGGGAACATCGGCAGGGAGAGGACCTCGGCGGCAAGGGCTTCGCTGACGGGCAACTTCTCCGATTCGCCCAGGAGGTTGACGAAGACCTCCTGCTGATGGAGGGGGATGGGGTAATAGACGGCGGAGGCGATGCCGCTGTCCCCCAGCGCCTCCATGACGCGAACCCGGTTCCGGCAGCGGAGCGTGAACTGGTGATAGACATGGCGGCAGCCTCTTTCCTCCGCCGGCAGGATGATGTCCGTTCTGCGGATCGCGGCGCGGTAGCGTTCGGCGTTGCGCCGCCGGCCGTTGTTGAGATCGTCGATCCGCCGGAACTTGACCCGGATGACGGCGGCCTGGATTTCATCGAGGCGGCTGTTGTATCCCAGAAGCGCGTGCCGATACCTGAGGGCGCTTCCGTGGTTTCGCAGCATCCGGATGCGCTCGGCGCAACGGGGATTGCCGGTAACGATCATCCCTCCGTCGCCGCAGCCCGCCAGGTTCTTGCTGGGGAAGAAGCTGAAGCAGCCGCAATCGCCCATGGTGCCGACTTTGCGTCCATGGTACTCGGCGCCGAAAGCCTGCGCGCAGTCCTCGATGATGCGAAGCCCGTGCTCGCGGCCCAGCGCGAGGATCGGATCCATCTCGGCCGGGTGGCCGAAGAGGTGAACGGGGATGACCGCCTTCGTCCGCCGCGTGATCTTCGCGGCGATGCTCGCCGGATCGATGTTGAAGGTGTCGGGGAGGACGTCCGCGAAGACGGGGACCGCCCGCAGTTGGGATACGACTTCCGCCGTGGCGATGAAGGTGAAGGGGGTCGTGATGACCTCGTCTCCTTCCCGGATGCCGCATGCCTGAAGGGCCAGGAGCAGCGCATCCGTTCCGTTGGCAACGCCGACGGCATGCGGAACGCCGTGATGGGTGGCGATTTCCTGCTCCAGCTTCGTGACGTTCGGACCGAGGATGAACTGCGTGCTCGACAGGACCTCCTGGACGGCGCCGTCGATTTCCTCCTTCATCGCGAGATACTGTCGCTTCAGATCGACCATCGGAATCACGGCAGCGCCTCCTGCGTTTTCATGGCCTGGAGGATGGCAAGGGCCAGGGAAAGCGACTTCCGCGCCTCCCTGCCCGAGACCTTCGGTTCACGACCGTTGGCCGCCGCCTCCAGAAAGGACCGGATTTCCTCTTCCAGCGGGTCCTGCGGCCGGACCTCGACCCTGTTGTCGACGATTTCCGTTTCCCCGTTGTCCTTCTTCTTCCTCCCGAGCGACACCAGTTCCCTCTTTGCGTAGTCCACGGAATGATAGCCCTCGGGGCCGAAGAAGCGGATCTTCTGCATCGTCTTGCCGGTGACGCGGCTGGCGGTGATGTTGGCGACGCAGCCGTTTTCAAAGACGATCCGCGCGTTGGCGATGTCGACCTTCTCTGAAAGGACCGGGATTCCCACCGCCTCGACGCGCTGAAGCGGCGACCGGACGAAATTCATGATGATGTCGAGGTCGTGCACCATGAGGTCCAGGACGACGTCGACGTCCGTCCCGCGCTCGAAAAACGGGTGGAGCCGGTGCGTCTCGATGAACATGGGCCTGCCGATCACCCCCTCGAGGGCGACGATGGCCGGGTTGAAGCGCTCGACGAATCCCACCTGCAGCACGACGCCCTTCCGGTCCGCACGGGCGATGAGGTCGTCCGCCTCCTCCAGGGTCGTGGCGATCGGTTTTTCGAGCAGGACATGAATTCCGGCATCGAGGAAGACGGAAGCTACCGCATGGTGAAAAGCCGTGGGGACGGCAATGCTCACGGCATCCACCGTCCCGGTCATTTCCCGGTAGTCCGTAAAGGCCCGGCATCCATAGAGGTCTGCCGCACCCTTGGCGCGTTCGGGGGAGATGTCCGCAACGGCGGCGATGGTTTTCTGAAGCTTCCGATATTTTTGCAGGTGGTACGTGCCGAGATGGCCGACACCAACGACTCCGACCTTGCGGATTTCCATAGGCGGTTACCGGCAGATCCCCCTGCGGGAGGTCCGCAGAAATTCGGCGAACTGGCGGACTTCCGGGAGATCCGGGACTTCCTGCTGAATTCTTGCGATGGCTTCCGACAGAAGCAGCGCGGAACGGTAGACCAGGCGATAGGCCTTCTTCAGCGCCTGAATGGTCTCCTCCGAGAATCCCCGGCGGCGCAATCCGATCAGGTTGAGGCCGTAGGGCTTCGCGTAATTCCCCGAGACCATCAGGAAGGGGGGGACGTCTTTGGCGACGGCCGACGCCCCGCCGACGATGCAATGCGCACCGATCCTCGTGAACTGATGGATGCCCGAGAGACCGCCGATGATCGCGTAATCCTCGACATGGATATGGCCGGCGAGGTTCGCCGCGTTGGCCATGATGATGTTGTTGCCGAGTTTGCAGTTGTGGGCCACATGGCAGTAGGCCATGATGAGATTGCGGTCGCCGATCATGGTGACGCCGATGTCGGCGGAGGTCGCCCGATTGATCGTCACGTATTCACGGATCGTGTTGAACTTGCCGATGATGACCTTCGTGACTTCGCCCTTGTACTTCAGGTCCTGCGGTTCGCCTCCGATCGACGCGAACTGGTAGATGCGGCATCCTTCGCCGATATCGGTGTGTTCCTGAATGACGGCATGGGGGCCGACGACGGTGTTCCTGCCGATGGTTACGAAAGGTCCCACATAGGCATAGGGACCGATCTCGACGCCCTCCTCCAGGCGGGCATCGGGTGAAATGACGGCTGTGGGGTAGATTTTCATGGGTAAAAACCTCTTCTCCTGCACGATAAGAATCTCGAGAGGATCGCGCCGGCGCACGATCCTCTCGGCATGTTGCGAGACAATCCGGTCTCTTCGGAACGGGCGAAGGCCGAGCCTTCAACTCCTGCCGCCCGTGCCTTTCGCCATCGCCTCGACCCGTTTCTCAAGCTCCGCGAGCGTTCGTCTCAGCTCGGGAAGCTTGGCGATGCAGGCCTCCGTCCTCAGCCAGTCGCGATGGGGCTTGTGCGGGGCGCCTGCAACCACCGATCCCGGAGGGACATCCTTGTGGATGCCCGATCTGGCGGCGATCATCGATCCGTCGCCGACCGCAATGTGGCCGACGATGCCCGCCTGACCGCCCACGAGTACGCCCTTGCCGATCCTGGCGCTCCCTGAAATGCCGGTCTGCGCGGCGACGATCGAATTCTCGCCGATGACCACATTGTGGGCGACCTGCACGAGATTGTCGATTTTCGCGCCTCGCCGGATCCAGGTGCGCCCGAACGTTCCGCGGTCAATCGTCGTATTGGCGCCGATTTCCACGTCGTCATCGATCTGCACGATGCCGATCTGCGGGATTTTTTCGTTGCCCGTTCCCGGGGCCGCAAAACCGAAACCGTCGCTTCCGACGATCACTCCGGCATGCAGGATCACCCGTTTGCCGATGAGGCAGCCCCGGTAGACGGCGACGTTCGGATGAAGGATGCTGTCTTCCCCGACAACGGCCTCCTCACCGATGTAGACGCCGGGATGCAGAACGGCGCGGCGCATGATCCTGGCGCCCCTTGCGACATAGACGTGAGGAAGGACGGTCGCCTCCGCCGAGACCTCCGCGCCCTCTTCGACAACGGCGGAAGGGCTGATCCCCGCCTCGCGGGTTGCGGGGGGGTAGTACAGACGCATCAGCACGCCGAGCGTCTGATAGGGATCGGGGACGATCAGGAGGTTCTTCCCGTCGGCCCGGACGTTCCTGCCGACGAGAATCGCGCCGGCCTTCGTGGTTGCGATCTGGTGCTTGTAACGGGGATTGGCAAGAAAAGACAAATCGTTCGCACCCGCCTCCTGAAGGGGGCGGATCCCGTCGATCCCAACGCTCCCATCCCCCAGGATTTCGCCGTTTACAATCCCGGCGATTTCCTCCAGGGTTCTCCGTTTTCCCGTGTCCATCTTCCCGCGTTCCTGTAAAGGAGTTCCCGTTATTTCTTCGGCTTGTACGTCCGGTTGAACTCCTCGGTAACCCGCTTGGTCAGGTCGTTCTCCTTGGCGTGATAAGCGACGGGTACGGCGCTCACGTCAATGATCATCGCGTACTTCTCCTTCTCACCGATCGACTGGACGACCTTGAGGATCTCCGGGATGAGGGTCTTGGCGAGATCCTGCTCCTTGTTCTGAAGGTCATCGTTGGCGTCCTTCACCGTGATCTGGTAGTCGCGGAATTTCTTTTCGTAGGCCGACGTCTTGTCCTTGAATGCGTTTTCCGTCAGCAGAGGCCGCTGTTTTTCCAGATCCTCCTTGAGACGGCGGAGCTCATTTTCCTTCTCGGTGATGCCGGCCTTGCTCTTTTCGAAGGCCTTCTTGAAGTCTTCGGCCGCCTTCTTGCCTGCATTCGAAGAGATCATGATTTCCCGGACGTCGATGAAGCCGACTTTGTCGGCCGCCGATGCGGTATTCGCGCCGGTCACCAGCAGCGCCAACGCCAATCCGGAAATCAACAATGCGTATCTTCTCATAGGATCATCCCCCTCAGAAAACGATTTCGCCCGACGCGGGCGCTTCGACGGCATCTCCCTTAAGAAACGGGAATGCGTCCGCACGCGTTCCGGGTCTTGTTGTTCCCATCCGTTCCCCGGGAAATCCCGGGCCCTGCCCTACATGAACATTCCGATCGTGAACTCCCAGCGGCTGGCCGGCTCGTTCTCCTGCCGATCCAGGACGTATCCCCATTCCAGCCGCAGGGGCCCGATGGGCGAATACCAGCGGAGGCCCACCCCGGCCGTCTTTCTCATGTCTCCGATGTTGTACCCGCTTTCCCAGGTGTTGCCGGTATCAAAGAAGACAACGCCTTTCATGCCGGCATCCTTGATCAGGGGAAAGATGTACTCCACGTTGAAATTCAGCATCGTCAAGCCGCCGATGACATCGCCCGTCGCGGGGTCCCGCGGGCCGACGTCCTGCAGTCCCCGCAGGGAGTTGATGCCGCCGAGGGTGTAGCGCTCGTACACGGGGATCTCCTTCCCTTCGTTGGCGTGCATCAAGCCGCCCCTTCCGCGGACGGCAAAGACCGTTTCCATGGGCAAGGGGTAAAACCACGAAGAGCTGACGCCGTAGCGCGTGAAGCTGGTGTCTCCCATGAGGATCCCGCCGGTGTGCTCCACCGAAACGCTGTTCTTCGAACCCGTCGAGGGAAACATCCAGTCGTCGGTCGTATCCCGGACGAGCGAGAGGCTCACCATGCTGGAGGCGATCTTCCCGGCCTGCCTCTTGATGTACGTCGAGGCCGTGTCCTGGATGTCCTTGACGTTGTTCTCGCTCAGACGATAGCCGATGTAGCCGGTAACCCGCTCCCACAGGGGGTAGCCGAAGGTCGCTCCAAAACCGTTGGTAGCCAGCGAATAGGTGTCGTAGTCATGGGTGTAATTCCACAGATCGTATTTGCTCCAGAGCGGGAGATCGAAGAGCCAGGGTTCGATGAAGGAAAGTTCATAGCTGGTCGACCGCGAGCCGTGGCTTGCCTTCAAGGACAGGGTCTGACCCCTGCCGAAAAGATTCTGCTGCGCGATCTGCGCCATCAGAAGGACGCTTTCCTGCGCACTGTAGCCGGCGCCGACGCTGAGCATGCCCGTCGGTCTTTCCTTGATGCTGATGGTGACGTCGGTGAGATCCTCCGCGGGCCCTTTCTCCGTCTGGAAATTCACTTCCTCGAAGTACCGCATGCGATTGAGCTCCATGTAGCTTTCCTTGAGCTTGGAGCTGCTGTACAAGTCTCCTTCGACGACGGAAAGCATGCGGCGGATGACCTTGTCACGGGTCTTGGTATTCCCCGTGATGTTGATCCTGTTGAAATAGACCTGGTGCCCCTTGGTGAGGTGATAGGTCACGTCGACCTTCTGCTCCTTGTCCAGCGGCTGGATCCGGGGCGAGACGTCGGCGTAAGCGTAACCCTCGTCGTTGCAGGCCTGCGTCAGGTATTCGATGTCCTTGAGAACGATTTCGCGGTTGTAAAACTCCTGCTTGTTGAGCTTCAACTGTTCCAGGAGCTGCTCGTGGGATGTCTTCTTCAGCTGATCGCCCGTAACGGCGACCTTGCCCACCCGGAACTGCTTCCCCTCCTGGATGGAGATCTTGACGGTGATCCCCTTGGCGTCGTAGGAGATCTCGGGTTCTCCGACCTGGGCGTTGATGAACCCGTTGTTCAGATAGAAGACGTTCAGTTTCGCCACGTCCTGCTTGAGCTGCTCGATCTTCAGAATCCCCGAATCCGTCAGGAAATGAAAGATGCCCCATTCGTTGGTCGTCATCATGCTCTTCAGCTCCTTGCTGCTGAAGGCGAGATTCCCCTCGAAAACGATGCTGCGGATGTACAACTGCTCGTTTTCCTTGATCCGGAAAACGACGCGCAGATCCTTGTCCCCCGCTTTTTCGATCGAATCGGCGACCTCCGCGTTGTAATAGCCCTTGCTGTCGTAGAGATTCTTGATCCTTTTGACGTCGGCCTTGACCTTTTCCTGGTTGATGATCTGTTTGGTCCGGACGGTCAGGACCCCTTCGATCTCGCTGGTTGAGATCTTCTTGTTTCCCTGGATGCTGATTTCGGTGACCTGGGGTTTTTCCTGGAGAACAAAGGTTATGGTCTTTCCGTCGGGGCCCTCCTTGACATCGGCGGTGACGTCCGTGAAATACCCCATCTTGAAAATGGCCTTGATGTCGGCGTTGACGTCGGCCTCCGAATAAAGACCGCCCTGGGCACTCTTCAGGACCTGATGAATGGCGCCCGATTCAATTCGCCGGTTTCCTTCGAAATCGATCTTGGCGATCCTGTCCTCCAGCGAGATCTTGAGGAGAAGATTGGTCCGCAGTTGAGACAGGAGGGACGCGACGCCGTCCAACCGCCTCCCCTGGGCGACGAAGCCGGGCAGGACCTTCCCCGTCCGAACCTCGATCATGCGCACATCGGCGCTGATCATCTCTCCGAATTCCGAGACGCTTCCCAAAATGGCATAATCGGCTCCCGCTTCCCGTGCCGCCGCGGCCGCGGTCGTTTCGTCGACGTTCTTCCCTCCGAGGATCCGGAGCAGTGTTTCCCGGTCCGCCAGCCGGAAGTTTCTGGACCGGCCGATCTCACGGGCAAGCCCCTGGTAAGCCTCCTCCCGGAGATCTGCAGCCTTGTCCTTGCTGTAGATGTCGAACGGGAAAAGCGCGATCGTCCTGGTTTCCGCAGCAAGAGCCGCGCCAAAAGCCGTGAGACAGAAGACCGTGACGGCCAGCGAGAGCAATCTTAGATTCGACGAATTTTTCAAGGCTCGTATATCCTTCCGTCTCGAAGTCCGATCTGACGTGACATCCGCGATGCCAGCGACGGGTTGTGCGTGACAACGACCAGGGTGATCCCCTTTGACCGGTTGAGCGAAACGAGCATATCCTCTATCTTCTTACCGGTCTCCGTGTCAAGATTTCCCGTCGGCTCGTCGGCCAGCAGAATCTCCGGGGACATGATCAGCGCCCGCGCCACGGCGACCCGCTGCTGCTCTCCCCCCGACAGTTCGCCCGGCTTATGCGTCGTCCGGTCGCCGAGTCCCACCTCGGCCAGGATCTCCTCCGCCTTTCTTCTCGCCTCCCGAACGGACATACCGCAGATCAGGGACGGCATCATCGTGTTTTCGAGGCTCGAAAATTCCGGCAGCAGGTTGTAGAACTGAAACACGAAGCCGATTTTCCGGTTCCTGAACTCCGCAAGTTCCCTTTCCTGTTTCTGGAATACATCGACCCCGTCGAAGAGCACCTGTCCCGACGTCGGGCGATCCAGAGTTCCCAGGGTGTGGATCAGCGTACTCTTGCCCGCCCCCGACACACCGACAACCGCGAGCGTTTCCCCGCGGGCGATCTCGAGATTCAGGTCCTTGAGCACCTCGATCCTGTTTCCATCCTTGATAAAGACCTTGCTGAGGTTTGTCAGGCGTATCATTCCGGCGTCGGGTTCCTTATTCATACCGGAGGGCCTCCGCAGGATCGAGGCGGGAAGCCCTCCAGGAGGGATAGATCGTTGACAGAAACGAAATCAGGAGCGTGCCTACGACGATGATCGCCACGTCGCCGTAGTTCACCTTCGAGGGAAGGGTGCTCAGGTAATACACATCGCTCGGAAGGATCTTGAAGCCGAACACGTTCTCGATCCAGACGGACAGCCGGGACAGGTTGAGCGCAACGGCGAGTCCCGCCGCCGTCCCCAGGATCGTCCCGATGGTCCCGATGATGAGCCCCTGGAGGACAAAAATCTTCATGATCCCCCGCGAGGTGGCGCCGAGCGATTTCAGGATCGCGATGTCCCTGTTCTTTTCCATGACCACCATGATGAGCGTCGTGATGATGTTGAAGGCGGCCACGATGACGATGAGGCTCAGAATGATGAACATGACCCTCTTTTCCAGTTTCAGCGCCGAGAAGAGGTTCTTGTTCATCTCCATCCAGTGTCGCGCCCAGAAGGGGAATCCGAGTTTCTTTTCGATGTTTTTCGCGATCACGTCCGCCCGGTCGACGTCGCGGACGCGGATCTCCACGCCGGTCACCCTGTCCCCCATGTTCAGGAACTCCTGGCAGTCGGCAAGCGACAGGTAGGCCAGCGTCGAATCGTATTCATAGAAGCCCGAATCGAAGATGCCCACGACGAGGAACCGCTTCATCCGCGGGACCATGCCCATCGGCGTCGAGGTTCCCAGGGGCGACACGACGAATACGGGTTCGTGCAGGAACAGGCCCAAGTGTTTGGCGAGTTCCTTGCCGACGACGACTCCCGGCAGATTCCGGAGACTTGCGTCGATCGGCAGGACCGGTCTGTTCGCCAGGGAAAGGTGCTGGAGATTGCCCTGAACGATCTTTCCGAGGTTGATCACCTTCATGGCGTCATCGGTCGACAGACCCCGCAGGACGACGCCGCTGACGTTGTCGCCGTTCTTCAGCATGGCCTGGCTGTAGATGAAGGGAGTGGAAGCGGTGACGCCCTCGATTCCGGACACCTCTTGCATGACCCTGCGGTAGTCCTTCATGGTGCCGCTGTATTCCATGAGGATGATGTGGGAATTGATGCCGAGGATCTTTTCCCGCAGGTCCGTTTCGAATCCGTTCATGACGGCAAGGACGATGATGAGGGCCGCCACGCCCAGAAAAATGCCGACGATGGAGATGAGGGTGATGATGGAAACGAAGACCTGTTTTCTCTTCGCCCGCAGGTACCTCAAACTGATGAAGAATTCATAGGCCATTCGGTCGCCTTATCTAACCTTCCCGGGGTCTCATTTGGGGAAAGAGGATGACATCCCGAATGGAAGCGGAATCGGTGAGCAGCATGACCAGGCGATCGATCCCGATGCCTTCTCCCGCCGTCGGCGGCATCCCGTACTCCAGCGCGGTGACGTAGTCTTCATCCATCACGTGGGCTTCCTCGTCGCCGGCTTCACGCTTCTCGAGCTGGGCGAGGAAACGCTCGCGCTGGTCCGCGGGATCGTTGAGCTCGGAGAAGGCGTTGGCGATCTCCTTCCCGTAGATGTACAGTTCGAAGCGGTCGGTCAGAGACGGGTTGGCTGCGTTGCGCCTCGCCAGGGGAGAAACCTCGACGGGGTAGTGGGTAACGAACGTCGGCTGAATGAGCTTTTCCTCCACCTCTTCTTCGAAGATTTTCAGCAGGATCTGGCCGGCCGACTCTCCCGCGGAGACCTCCAGGCCCTTGCCTCGTGCGGCGTCGGCCAGCGCCCGCGCGTCGCCGAACAGGGCGGGATCGACTCCCGCGTACTGTCCTACGGCGTCGGTCAGGCTCAGGCGCCTCCAGGGGAGGCCGAGATCGATCTCCGTTCCCTGGTAGGAAAACCGCAGGCCGCCGAACAGGTGCTGCGCGAGGCTGCTGAACATCTCCTCCGTGAAGAGCATGAGGTCTTCATAGGTGGCGTAGGCCTGGTAGAATTCCATCATCGTGAATTCGGGATTGTGGAAGGTCGAAATCCCTTCGTTCCGAAAATTTCTATTGATTTCGAATACTTTTTCCATCCCGCCCGTGACCAGCCTCTTCAGGTACAGTTCGGGAGCAATGCGCAGGTACAGATCGACATCCAGGGCATTGTGGTGGGTTTTGAACGGACGGGCGGCCGCCCCTCCGGCCTTGGGCTGCATCATCGGCGTTTCGACTTCGAGAAAATCGTGCTCTTCCATGAAGCGGCGGAGCCAGGATATGATCTGGCTGCGCCTGGTGAAGACCTCCTGAACCTTCGGATTGACGATCAGGTCGAGATGTCTCTGCCGGTAGCGTGTCTCCACATCGGTGAGGCCGTGCCATTTTTCCGGCAGCGTCAGGATCGACTTTGCAAGCAGACGGACCTCCTCGGCATCGACGGTCAATTCCCCCGTCCTGGTCCTGCAGATGCGTCCCGATACGTACAGGATGTCGCCCACGTCAAGCTTCTTGAAGACCGAAAAGGCCTTCTCGCCGACATGGTCCTTGCGGATATAGGCCTGCAGACGTCCCCGGCGGTCTTGGAGGCTGACGAAGGCCCCCTTGCCGAAGTCCCGGATGGCCATCATCCGCCCTGCGAGGCAGAACTTCTCTTCCACTTTGGCCAGGGCTTCGTTGTCCATCCGGCCGAAACGTTCCGTGATCGACGCGGTCGTATCCTTGACGCGGACACCGTTGGGATAGAGTTCGACCCCTTCCGACTTCAGTGCCGCAATCTTTTCTTTCCTTTTTCTCAGGAGTTCGCTGTCCTCCATGAAACATCCACCATCCGATTAGAATATCAAGCGAATTTGACTATATTTTTTTCCTGTACGTGTCAAGCGCGATTTCGGACTTTTCGGACCCCGGGAAGACATTTTTGATTGCGGCCCCGGGGTGAATCCTGTAAGATCGCAGAAATTTTTCCGGCGACGCCGGTCTTCCCGGCCGTCGGAGACGAGTCCGCAGGCGGTGCCGCTGCGGCGCATCCGGAAAGGAGGCAAACATGGTCAACAAGGTTATCTTGATCGGTCGTCTGGGGGCTGATCCCGAGGTGCGTTACACGCCTGACGGGACGATGGTCACAAGCTTCAATCTGGCCACCGACATGCAGTGGAAGGATAAAAACGGGGAGCAGGTCAAAAAGACGGAATGGCACAAGATCGTAACCTATCGAAAACTCGCCGAGATCTGCGGACAGTACCTGGCCAAGGGGAAGCTTGTCTACGTCGAGGGACGCATCCAGACGCGGTCGTGGGAAGACAAGGAAGGAAACAAACGCTACACGACGGAAATCATTGCGGCGAATATGCAGATGCTCGACCCGAAGGGGCAGGCGAAGGGGCCGGAAGGGGCCGCGACGAAAGCGGAAGGGGAGGCAGAACCTCTCCCGGAGGATGTCCCCTTCTGAGAGCACCGCTACTGCTTCTTCTTTTCGTCTATCTTCTTCGATTCGGGCGTGACGTCGATCTCATCCGGTTCCTTGGAGGCTTTCTTGAAATTCCGAATGCCTCTGCCAAGGGCGTTGCCGATATCGGGGAGCTTGCCGGCGCCGAAAATTATGAGAATGATCACCAGGATGATCAACAGTTCTGGCATGCCGATTCCAAACATAGGGACCTCTTTATTTCTCCGGTTTACCTGCCTGCAAGACTTGCAGGCAGGCTCTCACTGTAAAACACAAGTTCTCGTTTGTCAAACGCAGGTGCCCTGACGGGTCAGGGGAGCGTCAGGTGCACGACCTCTGCAGTGCCGCCGAGTCTTCCCAACGCCTTGCCGCCGAAGGAAACGTCGACGCCGGCGGCGTTTCCGATGTCCAGTTGAAATTGCTCCTCGGCAAATCGTTCGATCTTTTCACCCGGCTGCAGCAGGACCTGACGGGAAGGGTTCTGGTCTGCCTTGATCCGGAGCCAGGTGACCTCCCGGGCTTCGATGACAAGCCGGTGCTTGCCGGTGTCTGCCGCAACGGAAACCTCCGCGGGCCCGGACAGGGTTCTTTCCGGTCTCGCCGCCGGTTCGACCGGCGCCGCTGGTGACGACTCCCTTTTCGTCTGCGGCTCTCTGGCCTTTTCCGGAAGCGGGGGATCAATCGCCGGAGGCGGCTGCACGGCCTTATCCTGCACCGCGGGAGGAACTGGAATGGAAATCTCGGGCTGCGCTGCCTGCGGCGGTGCCGGAGGCGCGGCAGTCTCGGGCGCAGGTTTGGGGGGGGGCATGCTCAGGAAGAGGAACGCCGCTGCTATTGCAGCTGCAGCGACAAGAAAAATCAGGACCAGGAGCCAGCGTTTCTTTTCCGGGGCCGCCACAGGAGGGGGAGCCGGCTCTTCCTTCTCCCCTTCCATCTCCATCTTCCTTCCCTGCCCGCCGTCAAGCCCGCCCGTCTCCGCTGCCACCTTCGGGGCGTTGCGGGTTTCCAGATATTTGGCATAACGGTTCAGGATCGGAGTGCTGTCGACACCGACCATCTTGGCGTAGGTCTTGATGAATGTCCGTGCGCTGACCGGTGCGGGGAGCCTGCTGAAATCTCCGCTTTCGATGGCCTCCAGATTGACGGTGCTGACCCGGGTCTGTTCGAATATGTCGCGCAGGGATATCCCTTTGGCTTCGCGGATCGCCCGCAGGTTCTCGGGACCGTCTGGCATCTTGCCGATCGTTTGTGCGGCCTTGGGGTCGGGTTCGTTGCTCATGTCGTCCAGATCCGGTTGAAACGCGTATCTCCCGCCGGCTGTGCGGTAGGGAAGCGCGCGAAGAAGACGCGGAGTCCTCCGCAAGTCTTCCGATTGGAAATTTTCTTCGCCTTAACATGTATTTGGATCGTAGGCAATAGAAAAACGTCCCTGCCGCCGCCGCACCGGCCGAGTTTCTCCTGGTCTTTTCCGAAAAGATGTGCTCGTATAGCCCGAAAAATTCGGAGAACCCCGGGAGGCTGCAAGGAATCGGAATGGAACCCATGCTCGATTTCGCCATCGAGACGGCCAAAGCTGCCGGGCAGCTGCTGAAGTCGAAATTCGGAGGGCCGCTGACGGTGGATTACAAGGGGGAAATCGACATCGTCACGGAGGCCGACCGTATGTCGGAGAAGCTGATCCTGGAGAACATCGGGCGGCGCTATCCCGATCACGGCATCCTTTCCGAGGAATCGCCGGCATCCGGCCGGGGGGCCTCATTTCGCTGGCTCGTCGACCCCCTGGACGGCACGACCAACTACGCCCATGGATTTCCCGTTTTCTGCGTTTCCATGGCCCTGGAGAGGGAAGGGGAGGTCGTCCTCGGAGTCGTGAACAACCCGATGATGGATGAGACGTTTGCGGCTCGGAAGGGATCGGGGGCCTTCCTCAACGGGCGGCGTCTGCAGGTGTCCTCCGTCCGGACGTTGACCGCCTCTCTTTTGGCCACCGGATTTCCCTACGACATTCGCAGCGACGACAACAACAACCTCGATTTTTTCGCGCGGATGGCCCGTTCCGCCCAGGCGATCCGGCGCGCGGGTGCTGCTGCATTGGATCTCTGCTATGTGGCGGCGGGTCGATTCGACGGTTTCTGGGAGCTCAAGCTCAAGCCCTGGGACACCGCCGCAGGCTGGCTGCTCGTGACCGAAGCCGGCGGCCTGGTGACCGACATCGCCGGACGGCCCTACGGGCTCTCCTCACCGGACATCCTCGCCACCAACGGTTTGCTCCACGCCGATATGATCCGGATACTCCAATCCCCGGCCTGATCCGCTTTTTCACGGGTTTTTCACGGGGCCATTCCGGCCGTCTGCGGAAGAAACGCCGGGACCTTCTCTGATCGCCTCCACCTCCTTGACAAGCCGCCGAAGGTGACTATATTACCTTCAGGTGATGGAAATTATCGATAGATTTCGGCATGTTATGTTACTTGGTGCTCCGTCCAGAGTGATAGTTTATGAGAACGGGAGGTGTGGGGCATGTTTCGGCGTGGACTTTGGAGACTCGGAAGGACAATGGATCCCTTCTGGGAGATGCAGCGCCTGCAAAGAGAGATGAATGACCTGTTTTCCGGCTACGGCCGTGTTTCGGGCCGCGACTTCCCGGCTATAAATGCCTGGGTCGGCGAGGATGAAATCGTTGCAACTGCCGAGCTGCCCGGAATCGATACGGGGAAACTGGACATATCGGTTGCCGGGGATGTGCTGACTCTGCAGGGAAAAAGGGAAGCGGACAAGATTCAGGAGGGCGATGTGTATCACCGCCAGGAGAGGAATTTCGGTGAATTTTCCCGCTCGATCCAACTGCCGTTTCAGGTAAATGCGGACAAGGTCGAAGCCCAGTATGAAAAAGGCATTCTGCGCGTACGCCTGCCGAAGGCGGAGGCCGACAAGCCGAAGAAGATTGCCGTAAAATCCGAAAATGCCGGGAGGTGAACGAACATGTCAGCCGAACCGAAAGAACTGAAGAGGGAAGCACCTGCTCCGGCGGGGATGGAAAGAACGAGAAACAAAAAGGTATTCATTCCCTTTGTCGATATTTATGAAACGAAGGATGAAATCGTACTCCTTGCGGATATGCCGGGGGTGGACGAGAAGGGCGTGGATATCACGCTTGAGAAGGACGTGTTGAGTCTTACGGGAACGGTGTCCGAGGATCGGTACCCCGGGTACAGCATCGGCTATTCGGAATACGAGACCGGTGACTTCCGCAGGGCGTTTACGCTCTCCGATGAGGTCGACCGGGAGCGCATCGAAGCGTCGATGAAGAACGGGGTTCTTCGTGTTCGTCTGCGCAAGATCGAACCCGCGAAGGCGAAAAAGATCCCCATCCGTTCCGAGTAAAAAAATTCAAGGAAGGAGGGTAAGCCAATGTTGATGTCAAATCTGGTACCTTCAATCTGGCGAAGAGGGCTTTCGCCGGCGCGTAGCGAAGGCGAACGCTCCTTTTATTCTCTTCAGAGGGACATGAACCGCCTCTTCGACGAGGTCTTCTGCGAGCCGACCACGTTCGGCCGTCTCGAAAGTCGGTGGGATGGATTTTCACCGTCGATTGATGCCAGAGAAACCGACAAGGAGGTCATCGTAAAGGCGGAGCTCCCCGGGATTGACGAAAGGGATATCGACGTCTCCGTAACGGAGGATTGCCTGACGATCCGGGGTGAGAAGAAGGAGGAAAAAGAGAGGAAAGACGACGGATATTACCATGTTGAAAGATCGTACGGCGCTTTCCACCGGGAGATTCCTCTGCCGGCCGGTGTCGACACCAAGGATGTCTATGCCGGCTTCAAGAACGGCGTGCTGACCGTTAAGATGAAAAAGGCGGAATCCGCCGAGGACAAGCGGAAGAAGGTAACCATCAAAGCCGAGTAACGAACCGCGCCAGCCCTCTGCCCCTCGGGCAGGGGTTGGCGCACCGCAATTTTTTCATGCCCACCCTTTGAAGGACTTCCGGAGAGAAGGGGGGCCGTCGCGCTTCGAAGACATGCGGCGGGCATGCCGCCTACGGCGGGTTCTCCTTTCGGTCATTCTCCTTTCAGGAATCTCACGTAGGCTTTCCTGTTTCTCGGTCCGTCGAATTCACAGAAGAACAGGGCCTGCCAGGTGCCCAGGGCAAGATCGCCGGCTTCCACCGGCACGGCCTGGGAAGCGCCTACAATCGCCGCCTTGACATGGGCGGCGGAGTTTCCTTCACGATGGCGGTAGGCGTTGTCGAGCGGGACGATCCGATTCAGGGTGGCCAGGATGTCGGCGGGCACATCGGGGTCGGCGTTTTCGTTGATGGTTACGCCGGCCGTCGTATGGGGGACATAGACGATGCAGAGGCCCGTCTGGAGGCCGGTCTCACGCAGGAGCTTCCGGACCCGGCCCGTGATGTCGATCATTTCAAAGCGCTGGATCGTCCTGAGGCTGATCTGATGCATGGGCGTTTCCTCCTTCCGGTGAAACATCGCTCGTCAGTTCTGCATACAGTCGCGTACCGATGGCCAGCCCGCGATCGATGAAATCCGGTCCGTATCGCCGGCCGGCCGCCGTTCGGAAGGTGTCCCGGATCCGCCTGATGCCGTCGAGGCCGCCGAGGAACCGCGGAAGGACCTTGACGAGAGGGATATCCCTGTCCGCCAGCATGGCCCAGATCGTATCCGTGAAATTGTCGGGTCCCCATCGGAACTTGTCCGCGTCGTACAGGGCATCCGAGATCAACTGCGACTCCCGATCATCCGCCGGCTGTTCCGGCTGGAAGGCCTCGTGGTTGATAATGGCCCGGCTTACGATCCCTATATCCTCATCGGGAAGGCGGAGCGACGACAGGACGGCGACCGCCGCTTCGGCGCCGCACCGAGCGTGGTTCTTCTCTTCGCGCCGGATATCGTGGAGGATTCCCGCCAGGTGGGCAAGACCCACGAGGCGCTGCAGCTCCGCCCGGGGGATGTGCGGGCCGCCCTCGATCATGACCAGCGCCCCGCTTTCAACGGCCACCTTCGCGGAGTGGTCAAGCCCGTGCCCGAGGCGGTCGCCCCGCTTTTCAACGATCCTGGCGCAGGCCCTCGCCGACGCGTCGGCCCGATACATCCGGCCGGAGAGGGCGATTTCGCCGTCCTTCTCCATGTAGAAGCGGGGCGTCCCAACGGCGGCAGCGATCCGCCGGGACAGGCATCGAGCTCTTTCATAGGAGGGATCGTTCAAGATGCGCCCCTTACAGGAAGAGATTTCTCAGAGCGTTCCCTGTGTCTTCGACACCGAAAGGTTTGGTCGCCATCCCGGAAGCCCCGATCGACAGGAATGCAGCCTCATCGACCGTATCCCTGTAGTCGACGGTGACCAGAATCCGCACATTCGTATCGACTTCCCGCAGGCGGGCGATCGTGCGCCGGACTTCTTCGTCCCGATCGGCGGACCAGGCTATCAGGACCGCGGCATAAGGCTGCGGATCATTTTGTGCGGCGGAAAAACGCGCGACGGTCTCCTCACCGGACGCGGCAAATTCCGCCTGGCAATGCAGGAAGTTCAGGATGATTCTTGAAGTGTGCCGGACCTTGTCGTCCGTCTCCTGCATCAGGATCCTGCGGTCGCTTTTCACCGCCGCTTCTTCGGGTTTTTCCTTCTCTGTTTTCTGCGGAATCGGCAGCCAGAGCTGCAGGCTGGTTCCCTTTCCCTTCTCCGATTCTGCGCGGATCAAGCCGCCGTGCTTCCGGGCGATGGAGTAGCAGAGGGCCAGACCCAACCTCCTGTCCTTCGGCCCGCTTTTTGCGGAGAACTGAGGGTCAAAGAGCGTCCGGAGCTCTTCCTGCGACAAACCGGCTCCGTCGTCCTTGACAGTCAGCCGGATGTACCGGCCCTCCGCGATCGGCGCTTCGTCGGCGGTGACCTGGGTGTTTTCCGCCCGGATTGTCAGGATTCCGCCGGTCGGCATCTGCTGCAGGGCGTGGCGGATCAGCCCCCGGATCACCCTGCGGATCTGGACAACGTCGATGTCGGCCGTCCACAGGTCTTCCGGAAGGAAAAAATTGCAGATGACGTCGGAACCCTGCAGGAGGACCGAGGCCTCCTCCCGAACCAGCGGAGCCAGGGGCGCAGGTGACCGGCAGGGCTCGCGACTCATGGAGAAGGTGAGCAGCTGGTGGGTCAATTCCTTGGCCTGATGTCCGAACTTTTCCGCCAGCGAAAGAACCTCCTCGATGGCGCTGTCTTCCTCCCCGGCGGAGAGCTTCGCCCAGACGACCTTCCCCAGGATGGCGGAAAGAAGCCGGTTGAACTCGTGGGCGACGCCCTCGGCCATGGTGCTCAGAGATTCCATTTTCTGCATCCGGAGGAGTTCCTCTTCCGCTCGGCGGCGTTCCGTGATGTCCTCGAGCGTTTCGACGGCACCCCTGAGATTTCCGGCGGAATCGCGGATGATGGCGGCGGTGAATCGCAGCCACTTTCCCCCGCTGCCCAGCTCCGAGAAAAAGTCCGTCGCTTCGTAAGCCTCCTCGATGAGTTTCGACTTGCGGCATTTTTCTCTGTACCAGCGGCGAATGTCCTGAATCGTCTGATCGACGAGCACATCCGCCAGACTGGGCCGCTCCTCGCTGTAGAAGGCCCGCCAGTGCTGCGTTGTGCCGACCACCTCTTCCGCCGGAATTCCCGTCAACTCCTGCAGCGCCTTGTTCCAGTAGATGATCCGGTGGTCGCTGCCGATCACAAAGGTCGGTATCGGGGAGCCTTCCAGGATGCTGTAGAGCAGCTGCTCGCTTTCCATCAGGGCCCCCTGGGCCCGTTCCAGGGAAGCTTCGTGGCTCTTCATCTCGGCGATGGCGTTCCGGGCCTGACGAAGCTCTTCCAGAAGCTGTTCCATCGTCCGCGGCGTGTCTTTCATGTACGGGAACCTCACGAGTCTGTCGCGACTGCCGGACATGCGAATCGTTCCAGACATGTAAAACGATTCCGGCCGCATTTTCAATCGAAATCCGCTTCCGCGGCTGCAGAGGAAAGGAAGGGGGCCCCGGCCTTGACAAAGCGGAAGGGAGGTATTTTCATAGAAGCAAAGTTACCCCCTTGGCGCGGCCGGATGAGACAACGGGTGAAGAGCCATGAAACCCGTCTGTGTTGAAGTCGTCAGCACTCTTTTCACGTCGCTCGGCAACTGCCGGCATTGCGACCTGCTGTTTCAGGAGAGCGGCGTCGGCCCGGCGGTACAGGAGGATGATCAAAACGCCTATCCTCCGCAATTCCATGAGGAATGGAAAAGACTGCGGGAGATCCTGCTGGAGCTGAAGCACCTCTATCAGCACAGGATCGACTTCCGGCTCGTCGAGGCCGACTCCCTGCTGGGCCTCTACAAGGCGGTGCGGCACCGGTTCCGGAAGTACCCGACCTTCATTCTGGACAAGAAGGACGTCTACACGGGCTGGAACATCGAAAAGATTGAGAATCTCCTGGATGCACGCCTCCACCAGGGCGGGCGGACGCCCGCCTCGATCTGACTCCCGAACGGCCTCGCCTTCCCCCTGCAGCATCGGAAAAGCGGCTGGAAGCAGGACTTCCCATCGGTGCCCGATTTCAGGACCCCTGCGCCCCCGATCTTCTGATCGGCGAAGAGGTTCAGGCGGCGACGACCGCTATCCTTTGTCCCCTTTCGCGAAGTCGTCGGCGATCGCGAGGGCCTGGTCGATTTTTCCCAGGCCTTTGTCCAGGTCCTCCTTCCCGATGCACAGCGGCGGAGCGACCATCAGGACGTTCCAGCGCATCTCGACGAAAAGGCCATCTTCCTTCAACTTCCCGAGGAGCCTCCCCGCGAACGGATGCTTCTGCTCGTAGTAGCGGACGGTCCAGGGAATGAGCGGCTCGCGCGTTTCCTTGTTCTTCACGAGTTCGATCCCTGCGAAGAGGCCTTTGCCCCGCACCTCGCCTACGGAGGGGTGTTGATCCCGAATCCGCTCCAGCCGTTCCATGAGGTACCGTCCGAGGACGCGCGAATTCTCGACCAGGCCCTCGTCGCGATAGACCTCGATCGCCGCGACTGCCGCCGCCGCCACGATGGGGTTCCCCATCTGCGTCGAACCGGCGTACAGGATCCGGTCGTCAAAATACTCGGCGACCTTCCGGCGCACCATGACGACGCCCAGCGGCAGGGCGCCGTTGGTGATTCCCTTGGAGGACGTGATCATGTCGGGAACCACGTTCCAGAGGTCGGCGGCAAACCATTTCCCCGTCCGTCCGAAGCCGGTCATCACCTCGTCGAGAATAAGCAGAATGCCGTAGTCGTCGCAGATCCTCCGCAGGCGCTGCATGTATCCCTCGGGAGGAACGATGCGGCAGTTGCTGCCCGTGATCGGTTCCATCATGATGGCCGCGATCGTCTCCGGGCCTTCCACCTCGATGACCTCGCGGATCGCTTCCGCGCAGTAGAGGCCGCAGGCGGGGTAGGTCATCCTGAAGAAGCAGCGGTAGCAGTAGGGGTCCCAGACGCGGATGCCGCCCTGGACGTAGGGCTCGAAGGCCCGCCGCCGCGGATCGCCGAAGACGGCTGCGCCCGCCGCACCGCCGTGGAAGCCGCGGTAACGGGCGATGATCTTGTGCCGCCCCGTCACGGCGCGGGCCATGCGGACCGCGTTCTCGTTCGCCTCGGCGCCGCAGTTCATGAAGAGGACACTGTCGATGTCGCCCGGTGCGATGTCCGCCAGCATCTTCGCGAGCTTCGCGCGCGGCTCCGTCGCCGCCGAGGGGTAGGCGTAGCAGAGTTTCTCCGCCTGGTCCTTGATGGCCTGGATGATCCGGGGATGCTGATGTCCGGCGTTGACGTTGAAGAGCTGCGAGCAGAAATCGAGATAGCGTTTCCCCTTGTCGTCCCAGAAGTGGACCCCCAGGCCTCCCGCCACAACGAAGGGCTTGAAGTTTTTCTGCGCCGACCAGGGATGCAGCACATGGTCCTGCTCGAACCGGACAATCTCCTGTGTGTCTAAAGGCGTCATGGAACGGTTTCCTCCCCAAGGAATTTATTGAGGCTCTCCGGAGCAAGCTCCGGAGAATCTTCGATCCCCAAGGAAGGGATCTCAAACAGGATTCGCTCGCTTACCCCGCAACAAGCTGCGAGGAATGCTCGCTACTGGATTCAGGAACCGCTGTCATCGGAAGAAATTGTGCTTCTTGAAAGTCTCCACGAAATTCCGGACCACGGTGAGATTCTTCCGGTCCTTCATGTACACCACGTCGATGTGGACACAGAGGTCCGCCGGCAGCGCGATTTCGCGGAACCGGCCTTCCCTGAGATCCTCCTCCACCGCGAAGGCCGGAAAGAACGCACCGCCCATGCCCAGGTTCACCATGCCCTTCACGATTTCGGCGTTCTCGCTTTCCGCGCAGATCTTGATCGAGATTCCCCTCTTGCCGAACTCCTGCAGGAGGTAGTCCCGCGTCACGGAACCGGGATCGGTCAGAATGATCGGATAACCGGCGAGATCTTCCATGTCCACCGCCGCGGCAAGCCTGGGGTCGTTCACGACGAAACGGAGCTTCGGCTTGGCGACGGGAAGGCTGATGAGATCGCGCGGATACTCGCAGCGCGTGATGATGCCGATATGATATTCATAGTTCTTGATCCGGTCGATCACTTCCCGGGACTGCCCCGTAAAGATGTGCACCTTGAGCCCCGATTCGCCGGACCGCAGTTTCCTGATCACTTTCGGTACGATGTACTGGGCCAGCGTCGGCGTCGTGCCGATCTTGATCTTGCGCTTCCGGATGTCATCGGCGGCGGAGGCCAGGTCGTCCAGAGTCGCGAAGACCGACTTTGCGTAGGAGAAGATGATGTTTCCCTCCTCCGTCAGTTCGACCCGGCGCTTGTTCTGCTTGATCAGCGGGAAGCCAAGCTGCTGTTCCAGGGACTGGACCTGGATGCTCAGCGTGGATTGGGAGAGACTCAATTTGTCGGCCGCCCGGGTAAAGCTCTCGCACAGGGCCACGTAATAGAAGGCCTTCAAATGGTTGAAATACTGAATGGGGTTGGAATGGTGCGGTTCCATCTCTACCGCCTCTACCGCGATCCTTCCCGTTCGCCGGTTCATTTTTCCACGTCCGCGATGCAGGCCTCAATGATGGCGAGGGCCCTGTCCATCTCGTCCTTCGATATCGTCAGCGCCGGCGTGAGCGTGAGGATGTTGCCCATCGTGAGCTTGAAGCTGAGTCCGCGCGACAGCGCCGCGTACATCACGGCCTCCGCCTGGTCCGTCGCACGCTCCCTCGTCGTCCGGTTCCTCACCAGCTCGATGCCGAGAAACAATCCGATGCCGCGCACATCCCCGATCAGGGGATGGCGCTCCATCATCCCCCGCATCCGCTTCAGGGCGTGGGCGCCCAGGTCACGGGAGTGCTGCACCAGCTTGTTCTTCTCGATGTACTCGATGGTCGCCAGCGCCGCCGCGCAGGCCGCCGGGCTCTTTTCGTGCGTATAATGCCCCAGCGCGATGTGGCCCGCCACATCGAGATCTTCCCGCGCGATCATCGCCGCCAGCGGGAATACCCCGCCGCCGAGGCCCTTGCCGATCACCAGGATGTCCGGGACGATTCCGAAGTTCTCGCAGGTGAACATCCGTCCCGTCCGGCCGAGGGCGTGCGGAATCTCGTCGAAGATCAGGAGTGCGCCGTGCCTGTCGCAGGCCTCCCGGACGATCCGCCAGTACTCCGGCTTCGGCACGTACGGCGTGCTCCGCATGGGTTCGGCCACCACGGCGGCGATATCGCCCTCTTTTTCCATGATGTAGTCGATGTAGCGCGCGCAGGTCATGTCGCACCCGCCGCGCTCGAAGCAGCCGAAGATGCAGTGGTATTCGTCGGGCGGCGGCACGTGCTCCGTTCCCGGCAGCAGGGGGCCGATGTTCTGGCGGAACACTGCCTCGCCTCCGACCGATATCGCGTCCAGTGACGCCCCGTGGAAAGAATCCCACATGGAAATGGTCTTGTGCCGTCCCGTGGCGATCCTCGCGAGCTTCAGCGCCATGCCGATGGCGCTCGTCCCGCCCGGCGCGAGCAGGACCTTGTTCAGGGTCCCCGGCGCCAGCTCCGCCAGTTTCTTGGCGAGATCCACCGCTTTCCGGTTCGTATAGCGCCGCGGACAGAACGGCAGTTCGTCCAGCTGCTCCTTGATGGCGGCAATCACCTCCGGATTTCCGAAGCCGACCTGGTGGACGTTGTTGCCGTGAAAATCCATGTACCTCCTGCCCTGCAGATCCTCGATCCAGATCCCTTCGCAGGCCTTCAGGCCGTTCAGGCAGGGCGTGGAGAGCGACTGCCTGAGGAAGTACTTTTCGTCCTCGGCGAGGAGCCGCCGCGTTTCTTCGTCGAGATGGGCATCCTGCCAGGCCTGCCGCCGCCGCGACAGGTTGATGTCTCCTTCGGAGCGATGAAGCTTCTCCATGATTCTTCTCCTTTTGTCTTAGGGACATGCGATCAAGGCTGCGGTTCCTTCCTGGCGACCTCGATGCCGGCGATCTTCTCCATCGGCTGGACCACCGCCGCCAGGTGTTCGTTCCCGTGGCCGAGGCCGCGCGCCTCCTGGTAGATCTGCTGCGCCACGGCGGGGAGGAGCAGGCGTACGCCGTTCTCCCGAGCGGTCCGGAGCGCACACTCCAGGTCCTTGATCATCCCCTCGACCGTGAAGACTGCGGCGAAGTTTCGCGGGAGGATGGCCTGCGGGACGGCGTTGTCGAGGGCCCGGCACTGGCCGGAACTGAGATGCAACACGTCAAAAAGCTTCTGCGGATCGAGGCCGAGCTTCGTTCCAAGCACCATGGCCTCCGCAACGAGGACATGCGCGGTCCCTGTGAGGATCTGGTTGCAGATCTTGGTCGAACAGCCGGCGCCGACCGGCCCCATGTGGAAGATGTTCTTTCCGAAGACCTCCAGCACGGGACGGGCCTTTTCCAGCACCGGTCCCTCCCCGCCGACCATAATGCTCAGGGTTCCGCCCGCCGCGCCGCCCGGACCGCCGCTGACCGGCGCATCGAGAAACGCAATCCCCTTCACGTGCAAGGCTTCCGCGACCTTGCGGCTCGTCATGGGGTAGACCGTGCTCGCATCGATGAAGATCTGGCCGGCCCGTCCGCCTTCCATCGTCCCTTCCGGACCGAGGTAGACGCGTTCCACCTGTTCCGGCGTCAGGAGGCAGGTCACGAGAACGTCGACGGAGCGGGCGACATCCGCGGGTGAGGTGGCGGCAGCGGCGCCGAGGGCGGCGAGGCGGTCCACGGGGCCGCGGCTGCGATTGTGTACCGTCACGGAATGCCCGGCTTTGACGAGGTTCGCGGCCATGGGAAATCCCATGCGGCCGAGGCCGATAAATCCGACTCGCATATTCGCTGTCCTCCGATCCAAGACCGCCTCCGTCCGCGTCCGGCGGACGGCGCATGAGGGCGGGGCAGGGGCGCTCAGGTCGCTGAAATCCGGTTCAGGGCGCTGAGCGGGGCCTCTCCCCGTGATACCCGCATGATATTTTCCAGGAAGAAGGCATACCGCTCCGATGACGACGACTTTCATGTCCGCTCCCCAGCAGGGTCGTTTTGGATCCGGCGGCAGACACCGCAGGTTCACCATATAAGAGGACGACACAATTCGTCCAATTGAAAAAATCAAAGGTAGGATCAAAAAAGTTATCTGAGCGGGAAAAAAGGGCGGTGGGCGGAGCCGGACCCGCGCGTTGCGGGGCAAGCCGCTCATGGATAAACCTTCGTTTGCCGCTCGCAGAGCGGCAAACGAAGGGCTGAAGGGGTTACGCAGACTCTACCATCTTCTTTGCGTCCTGCTCCGAGAGGTCCATGTTGTGACTTTTCTTGGCATGCTGCATGACGAAATCGACGACTTCTTTTTCATCATGGCTTTTCACCATGAAGTTGCACGGATCCGGACACTGCACTTTCTTCATCTGTTCGGCCATTGGAATCACCTCCAAATCATATTTTTCTGAAAGTATCCCACGGGCGCAAAGCCCTGTAAATGAGTCATAACCCTATTCGATCCTTCGGATTTTCTTAGGGGGCCGTTCGAAAAAAGCGACGCGCATCTTTCCGGGCGGAGGTCATCCCGGGGCTCAGCCGCTGCGTTCAACCCTCTAACTGCCCGGACGGGTCCGGCAGGGATCGAACGTGCGGCCTTCCCACAGTCTTTCCTTCAGGACGGCTTCGCTTTTCTGATACTTCCAGTGGAGGATGTTCTTGTCGAACGCGGCGTACTCCGCGGACATCTTTTCGCGCTCCTCGCTCCCGAAATACGCCAGGACGGGATCGTAGAAATTTTCATCCTCTTTTCTGATGTGCTGCGGGTAAAAGCCCATCAATTCCTCCAGGTACGAGAGGATCTCCCGCGAGGTGTCCTCCCCGTCCAGATAGCGGTTGTTGGCCTGCATCCACTTGCTCACGATGGTTCTTGAATATTTGTGATCCTGCTTGAGCTCTTGGATGATGCCGGCATGCTCCGGCAGCAGGTCTTTTTTCGAAAGCTCACGGAAGAGGATGTCCTCTTCCTTGCCATGATGGGCCAGGTCGACGTACGTACGGACGAAGTCTATGGAGACATGCATGGAGACGGGATCGATACGGCCTTCATCACGGATCTTCCTCATCTCAAGCTCAAACATGTTCAGGGTTTTTTCGATCGTTCGGTGTTCCTGCATGAGATGGCCGATGGGATTCATGCGTCCTCCTCGTTTCCTGCACCGTGAATTTCCTTATACAATTCCCAGAATTTCCGTGGATATCATGGAGATGCCGATTTGTCGGTTCGAAAAAGATGAATCGTCCGTGCGAAAAAGATGAGAACCGGTACCGTTAAAGCGTCACGCAGGAAGGGTCGCTTTGCCCTTGCCGGTTCTGCGGGACTTCAGAGAGGCAATACGGCGGAGCCGAGAGGGGTGATGGCAGGCTACTGCAGGGCCGTGTCCCGCGCCGGCGTTCCCTTCTCAACCCGTTCCTTGAACAGCTGCAATTGCTCCTTGAGATTGCCCGTCAGGTCAACGATTGCCTTTTCGAAGCCTGCATAGGAGTCCTTGCGAAGCTGCTCGCTCAGGTTGACGGGAGTCGACGTCGCCTTGATATGGCTCGTTCCGGAAGATCGGAACAGCAGTCTGCGTGCGGGGATGTGGAACACGGCCGCGTCGATCATTGTGCTCGTGTCGTTCTTTTCGCCCTCGACCACATAGGCGCCGATGATCGTCCAGTAGACGATCGACAGCATCCCTTCGTCGGTGTGCTGAACCTGATCGTAGGAGAGCAGCATGATGACATCTAGGCCGTACATGCTGGAAATCTGATCGAGATTCGAGAAACCGCCCTTGAAAACGAGATACTGGGATGGAATGACATCCACGGATTTGACGAAGGAATATGTCTTCAGCGAAGCGGAAACCATTTCCATCAGGTCAGCCTTCTGCTTGTCGCTCAAGATCAGGGCGTGCCTTGGGCCGGCAGCCGACGTCCCTCCCGCCGGCACCGCCCCTGTGACCGTGGAGGTCCCGTCGGGGACAAAGGCGATTCCGAGCTTGAACGGCGTCGACAGCGACGGCGAGGGCACCGTCTCGGGCAGACTCTCCTTGTTCCCGTAGAGAAATTCGATGACATTGCTCCTGTAACGGGCCTGCGACCCGCCGCACCCGGCCAGCGCCAGGGCGCCGAACAAGAGGCACGATATCAGGAGCCGGGAAAGGCTCATTCGACCGACGGCTGGAAGAAACTCTTTTCTGCTCATGGAGCGGGCCTCCTCGCCCCGAAGACTCTCCTCGCACGGCGTTTTTTCAGGCGACCGGCGGAACACAACCACGGCTGGAAATAGCACAATCTGCGACGGCACTGCAAGAAGAGCCCTTGGCGCCGGACCCGCTTCGTGCAGCAATGCCTCGTTGACAGGCAGGGTGATCCATCGTATACATGCACCCCACAAAAAGCGGTTCCCGTATTCGTCGAAAGACATCGACCGGCGTTCATCGATTCGGAGCCCGAATAGAGTGTCCGCAAAAGCCGTCGACCACCTGATGCTGATCGAGCGAGAGCTCGACTATCTGGGCCTCCTGGGAAAAGCCAGGGAAATCTACATGGAACTGGGCCAGAACAGCGCCCTGTCCTACATCAAATCCAGCTATCACCTGTTGAGCAAGGTCTATCACCCCGATTTGAATCCGGGCAAGGAAGAGCAGGCGAAGAGGCTGCAGCAGCGTCTGAATTCGATCAGCGAGGTCATCGCTCAGACAAGCGACGCAGACCTGGTTGCCCTGCTCGAGAAGGGGTCGCGGAGGAATCTGCGGGAAGAAGTCCCGGCAAGAAAGAGGATCCTGGTCGTGGAAGACGAATTCGGTCTCCAGGAGACCTTTCGCGACATCTTCCTGATGGAAGGGTATGACGTTCGGGTCGCCGTCGACGGGGAAGACGGGTACGAAGCCTTCCTGAAGTTCAATCCCGACCTGGTTTTCACCGACGTGGTGATGCCCAAGATGAGCGGGGTCGAGTTGATCAGGAAGATACGCCGGAAGAATCCCAGGATCAAGGTGATCTATATCAGCGGTTTTTTCGGTCTGAGAAATGTCAAGCGCGACTTGAATGAAGATATGCTGAAGTTCGGATATCTCTGTCTTTCAAAACCTTTCAAGATCAGCGCCATGCTGGAACTGGTGGACAAGTATCTCAACAGTCCCACCGGCATCGATCTGCGTGCGTGACTGCCGGAAGCAATCCCGATGTTGAAGACTTCGAAGAATTTTTCCCGGATCGTTTCGCCGGCTTCACGACGTCCCCTGCCGGGACAGCCCGATCGGGCGGACCCGGAAGCCGAAAGGGTCTCTCGAGATGAGCGGATGAATGCTATTCCCCGGCCGGCATGAGGGTGCGGAGAATATCCTCCTTGCCGATGATGCCGACCAGCCTGCCTCGTTCGGTAACAGGCAGGGTGTGGATGTTGTGCTTCACCATCAGTGTGGCGATGTCCTCAAGGCTCGTTTCCGGGTCAACCGTTATGGGATCAGGCGTCATCGCGTCCGACACTTTGAAGGCCGCCATCTTCTTCGCTTCCTTCTCGATGCTTTTTTGAGAAGACAGGGGAATCATGGAATCGAGCAGCACAAAGAAGGAAGGCAGAGGGATCTTTTCCTGCTGGGCGATAAGATCGGATTGGCAGATGATTCCCTTAACGTGCCCCTCGCTGTCAACCACGGGAAGACCGCTGAGGTGGTTGTCGAGCATCAGCTTTGCCGCCTGAATGATTTCCGTGTCTGAACCCACCGTAATGACGTCCCTGGTCATGATGTCCTTGGCTTTCAGCATAGATTCATCTCCTTGAAATCTATTCTACCGCCGATCGCCGCCAAAAGCCACTACCTGGATTCCCGGGCAGAAATCAGTCCAAGACATATCGACAGAAATAATCAGGTTTGTCCTGATTTACCCGGCTTTCCATTCCGCTTATCATCAACGACGGCCTCTTGGAGGCAGCCGGGGAAACTGCTTCCGGCAATATCGGCTTTCGAAAGGACATGGAGTTCTGAAATACTGATCCCGCTGTTTTTCCTGGGTCACGGCGGGGCGGTTCTCCTGCATGCCATGGCCGGAAAACACTTATGGCGAAAGATGAACTTCTTGAAGGAAAATTGAAGACCGCCTCTGATCAGAGGTCTTTCAGCAGTTTGTTCGCGGGCGATTTCTCAATGGTGTGCCGGAAGGTCTCGAAGGATTCCAAGAGGGCGGAAAATTCCGGCGTGCGGGCAAAGGGTATCGTATCGCTCCCCCTGCGTTCCATCGCGTCGGCGACCTGCGCGATCGTCAGCGTGTGGATGTCGCGGGCCGGCTGGAATCCCCGCTCCCCGTCTCCACCGATTTCGGTTGTCGAGACGATGTTGCTCTGCGTCAGTTCGAAGAGAATCTCGTTTACGAGGCGGATCGGGATTTCAAGCTGCTGTGATATCTGCCCGGCGGTCAGGGCGGCTTCGCCGCGCGCGAAGTTCTGGATGATGCGCTGCGCGATCTGAAGGGAAAGCAGCGTCTTGAGCCGGCGGCTGGCCTGAAGCGCGTCGGGTTCGAATTCATAGGTGTCCACGTTCTGATGGGCAAAGGAAAGTTCGGCGCCGTAGAGGACGATCAGCCAGCTCAGCTGAAGCCAGACGAGGAAGAGCGGAAAGGCGGCGAAACTGCCGTAGATGGCATTGTATTTCGCGGTCCCGATCTGAAAGGTGATGTACGCCCATTGCACGATCTCGAAGATCGTGCCGGTAATGATTCCGGCCAGCAGGGCGGAGGAGAAACGGACTTTCGTATTCGGCATGAAGATGTAGAGAAAGGTGAACAAGCCCCACAGGAGGGTGTAGGGAAGCAGTTTCAGAAGGAAAAAGACGATGGGGCTGAATGCCCCCAGGATGGTGATCTTCTCCAGGATCATGGTCACCTGGGTGGTGACGAAGACGGTCACGCTGCTGGAGAGGAGGATGAGGACCGGGCAGACCAGCATGAGAGAGAGGTAATCTCCGAACTTCCGGCTCAGGGACCGCTGTTCCCTGATCGCCCATATGTCGTTCAGGGAATCCTCGATCTGCCCCAGTACCTTGATGACGGCCCAAAACAGAACGATCACGCCGACGCCCGCCAGCAGTCCTCCCTTGGTGCTCTCCAGGAGAGAGTGGGAAAACTGGATGACCTTGCTGACGACTTCTTCCTGACCGGCCAGCTTGCTGCGCAACTGCGCCTGCAGCATCCTCTCGAAGCCGAAGCCCTTGGCGATCCCGAAGGCCATGGCGGCCACGGGCACGATGGAGATCAGCGAGTAGAAAGTGAGCGCAGACGCCCGGAGCTGGCACCTGTCTTCATCGAACCCCCGGATCGAAAGGATGAGAACCCGCAGAATCGTCAGGAAAAAGGACTTACCCGGAGGAAGGTCAGTCCGCCGGATGCGCCAGACGTCCTGTCTGATGAAATCCAGTGCCTTCGGTACGATCTTCGAGATCCGGTTCATGGTCTGCTCCCTCGTCTGTCCGGAAAGGTGAACGGAATGACGCATACCGGCGTTGTTCCCGCAGCCGGCTAAGGGATGAGGATTTCACCGGCTCCCTCCGGGACTTCTGCAGCGGCGTATCGGCGGCGCAGCACGATGGAAGCGTATCACAACTGCCTGCGGACCGCCATGCGCGAGATTATCACGGCAGCGGATCGATGTTTTCGGCGGCGGAAAGGGGAGGGGCGGATGGGTTCGTGAAAAAGGAGGACAAAACGAACCCATCCGACAGAAAAGAGAAAGGAGGCTTGTCCTGATGGTTCCTTTCTACCCCGCATTGACGAATATATCAAGAATTATAGATATTTATAAATGTTATGCGATCTTTGATTTTTGCAATGCTTGTCGCATTGCAGAGGGCGGCGAACGGGAAGGATCGCACGTTGAGACTTTGATGGACCCGCGGGAAAGACCTCCTAATAGATAGACTGAACGCCAGCCCAAGGCTTTGATTCGACCTGCCCAAAAACCCCTTGCAGACACGCCAGCCGGAAAGAGAGGGAAGACAAGGACCCGAGGCGGCAACATCCTACGCGGAAGCAGTCCTCGTTACCCGGACGGTCCGGTGCAATGGCGGTTCTTCAGGGAACCGTGAACGCATGACGGCTCGACTGTGGACGATGATCCGGGAAGGGTATGCCTCCCTGCAGAGCCGTCTCCCGCTGGGGTCGCATCACGGGTCGCTGCCGAGCGGAAATATCCTGTGGTAGAAGTCGGCGTCGTGTTTGAAGAGACCGGGATACTTGACCGTCTGTCCGCAGGCGATCAAGAAAAGACAAAGCATTGCGATCAGAAAGAGTCTTTTCACAGCTGCCTCCATTTGCCGTCGTGGCATGTATTTTTTACGGGTGCGACGAAACAGCCTGTGCCCGATCCCCGGGCAGACCGGCAGGGTGCCTGAATTCAGCGCCTTCTATTGTGGACGCGTTTCACCTGCTTCATCAGTCTACTATCGCGGACAGGGGCTCAACAATCATGTAGACCCTCATTTTCGTCCTCGAAATGTCTTAGATGCGCCGGCTGGCGCGGCGGCATGACGTGAATCCGGCAGCGAGCGCATTCTCCGCAGCTTGCTGCGGGGTAAGCGAGCGAATGATGCTCAAGATCCCTTCCTTGGGGATCGAAGATTCTCCGGAACTTGCTCCGGAGAGCTTCAATGCAGGTCTCCGTCGAAGGAGTCGCAGGGTCCTGAAATAACGGCGCCACGCCGGCCGGGAGGGCTGCGGGCGGGTCATTCTTTCCATGGTTTCCGGCGGCCGAATCATCTTTTTTCATGCCTGACAGGCAATGCCGGTGACGGGACGCAGCGTGCGGCATCCTAAAGCGGCGTTACTGCACGGCCTTCAGGAAGCTGGAGAGGATGTTGCCGAACAACGGGATGAAATCGTATTTCTTGAGCTCCGGGTTCGTCGTCGTCCACTGGAAGAGGTAGAGGGGTATGAGCAGCATCAGTTGGTCGTGCCAGTTTCTGAAATGGTCTTTGTAAGCCCTTGTCACAGTCCGGAACGTCCTGATTCCGTCCCTTGCGTTCTTCGCCCTTTCCCCGTCGGGGTGGCGCGCAAAAAAGCGATTGGCGGTATCGGTTGACATCTGTTTGAAGTCCAGGTGGACTCCTTCCTCCTGCAGATGGCTGTGAACTGCAGAGAGAATGCAGAGACTGTAAGCCACGGCGATTGGCGCATGATCTGGCGGTGTGACGCGGGGCAGGAATTTCGCGCCGAGACGGGTATTCTTCATCGCCTCGGCGGTGATCTGCCCGGCAACGGCGACGGCACACCTGGCGGCCGACTCATTCAATGTCTTTGCACGGATGATCGGCTTCGTGCGTCCGAGCTTTTCTTTCAGACCGTTCCCGGCACCTCCCTGGCACAGGCTCGCACGCAGGAGAAGTGCCTTCGTAAACGGTTTCTTCGTGAGGTCTATCATCCTCTCGAGTTGATTCCATCCAGAGTCCGCGGAATCATTTCGTTTCGCGAGGCGCCACCTCTGTCCCCCACCATTTGTCCGTCTCGCTCTTTTTTGCATCCTCTGCGGTGGCGTTCTTGTATCCGACCCAGCTGAACCACAGATGACTCCAGTCCTTGTAGATGGAATCATGTTCGTAGAAGCCGGATTCCCTGGCCGCCTGCCCGCAACCGGACAGGAAAAAACAAAGCACTGCAATCAAAAGGATCTTCTTCATACCTGCCTCCTTCCGGCCGAGGCCGTACGGAAAGACTATTCGACGGTTCTGACGATAATTTCCTTGCCCATGAGCTTCAAGATGAGAACGGCCAGGAGCACGACGAGCAGGAGAGCGATGACAAAGCCCAACCCGTCCCCGCCGGCAAGGACCCGATCCGAGGCTTGTGCCATCACGTGAAGCTGCCCGTCGGACATGCCCTGCAGTTTTGCCTTAACCTCTTCGGCAGAGAGGCCATAGGCCTGGAGCTTGTCGGCCACGATCTGCATCTCCAAGACCTTCTGGACCTTGTCGATCTCCGCCTTCCTGATTCCATCGGCTGTCTCAATGGATGAGGGGATCGAAGGGATCAAACCGGCGCCGGCCGGAAAGGTCATGAACAGGACAAGGTAAGCGACAACGGACATTGCCAGTGTCGGTATCCGGAATTTGTTCAGCATGCATCACCTCCCCATGCCCGCTATTTTTCGGCTTCGAGCGGTCGTCCGAGAACTGTCGGCTCCTTCCGATCTACTGAAGGTGAAACCATACATCGACCTAGCCGGTCGCCGGTTTCCATCACCGTCCGTCAGCAGCGCAAAAGCGTATGCATGATCGATATTTGCCGACCCGTCAACTCTTTGCTGCAACGGCAGCCGGCACTCATTGAATTAGCACACGACATGCCACTGGGTGCCTCGGGCGGCGAACATCGTGAATTCAGGGCGTATCCCATGAAGGCCGTGCAATTCATGCCGGTGATTCCGAAGGAATTCCGTACAGAAGACCGGAGGAGCTGTATGGTATTCCCTTCACGACAGAGGGGACCGTTTCAAGAGGGGAAATGCCCTGGGGGGCGAAAGCGATGGGAGTGGGCCTCTCTTGGAAGAAGGGGAAGTCCCCTCTTCGGCGTCTGTACCGCGTTGAAAAAGATGAAGAGAATGGCTAACATAAATTCAAAGGCAGGCAGTCATCTCATGAACATTCCTTTCCAACGCGTTCGGAAGAGAATGGGGAATCTTCTTGCCGGTGCGTGTTTCCAACGGGGAGGGAGGTATTGCCCATGTATCAGAAGGTCCTGGTTCCTCTTGACGGATCGAAGTTGGCCGAGTGCGCACTGTCCGAGGTGAGGCATCTTGCGAAGGGAGGCTTTGTCGGAGAAGTCCTCCTGATCAGCGTGCTGGAAACCCATTCGACGCCCTTCACCGAAAGCATCGATGTATCCGCCTTCCGGTGGGCCCGGCGCGAGAAGTCGCACATCTATCTGGATTTTATCAGGAGGAGCCTTCTCTCGGAGGGTATCCAAGCCAAAGCGGAGGTGTTGGAAGGAAACCCCGTCCGGGCGATTGTATCGTACACGGCGGACAATGCCGTCGATCTGATCATCATCGCCACCCACGGTTACACCGGAATGAAGCAGGTGATGCTCGGCAGCGTGGCGTTGCGCGTTCTCCATGACGCCCGCGTACCGGTGCTGTTGATCCGTCCGGAAGAGTGTGGCTGACGGCGATCTCGACCGTGTTCTCTCTCATTCTTAAGGGGGCGGTTTGCAGGTTCCTCGACCGCCCCCTTGTGTCATTCTTCCATATAGGGTTTCACAAGTGCATCCCATTCCTCTTTGGAAGGGATATCCTTTCCGAGGAACGTGCAGGGGAAATAAACGTCTTCGCCCACGATACGGGAACAATCCCCGTATATCCTATTCTCGCTCACGTCACACAGAACATGTGTTTCGAGGCCGTCTACAAAGCGCGCCCTGGCGAAGCATTTGTTCAGCTTCTTGCTGTAATGACACCGGTAATTCTTTTTCAAGGCCGGATGCCCGACAAGATAGGACTGGAACCACGCCTCACACATTTTTTCGCACGCCTTTTGCAACCCGGCATCCTTCGCCGGCGAGGCCGGATAGCTGTCTGCGGGTAGGAGCAGAAACAGGCCGGCCAGGATGAGGATCGAGGTAAGATATCTATTCACGGAGCGTCCTTTCTCAGCAAAGACGAACGATTCATGGCGCCCGCCATGAACGACGGCACACCTAAGGCATGAATTCCTCGGGTTCGCGCGCCTTGCCGGAGGCGAGGGCATGCTTGTTCAGCGTGGCCCAGGCGTCCATGACGGCCTTCCGGTAGCGTTCGTCGGGAATGGATTCCTTGAAGGTGAAATAGTCGATGTGTTCCACGATGTCGAGCAGCTTTTCCGCTACGGCCTGCTTCTGGACGGCAGCGCGAAACCGGTAGTTGCCATAGCCGGCTGGCGCTTCCGTCACGCGGGCATTCGGAAAAAGCGATTCGATGTGGCCCGGAAAGTGGGATTGCACCATGAAGGATGTGGGACTGTTTTCGGAGGCGATGATGGAAACGAAACCGCGCTTGGTGAAGACCCACATAAGTCATCTCCTACGGTCTGTTTTGTATACATAATAACATGCGCGACCGAAAAGACCAACAGAGGATTACGCAGAGAAGGGCTGCAAAGAAGGGGGGATTCGATTCGCTGATACCGGTTTGAAGACCATCGGGAAGCGGCTGACAGGAATATCTTGCATTGCGCCGGAGTCTTTCTTATACTGCGTCCCCAGAAGACAGTGGACGGGAAGAAGGATGTCTGCCCACGGAAACCGGATTTCACGCGTAGTTCTCTTCCTGGCGGCGATCGTGTTCTGCATGACGCCCGTCAGTTTCTATTATCAACCGTCCCACCAGCTTCGCCTGCAGGAGGATTTCAAACTCCGGGCGACGATTACGGGAGACGGCCTCGACGCTTCCGTACAGCCGCTTTACAAGATCAAGCAACCCACCTCCGAGATTTTTAGCCTCAGTGACACCCGCCTGGATATCACTCGGGCGGTTTTCGGTGAATATTCCACAGAAACAATTTTTCGCCCTCACGAAACCATTCGCATCGCCCATCACTTCAGGGCACCGCCCCTTACCCTTTCCTGATCTGTCCATCATCCACCATCCTGATTTGCCGGACCGGAGATGTCGGCATTCCGGTATCTCCGGAGCCGGTATGCCCGGCGGACCTTCTGCTGCAGAAAGCAACGGTGGCCGTTGCATCTCTTCTTTGAGAGGGGACAGATGTCCGAGTTCCCGTCCCGATGAAGAAGCGGTTGCGGTATGCAGGATACTTCCCGTCGATGGGGAATCCGTCCGTTCCGGAGTCGTAGGGACCGGGGGCGATTTTCCCGGATGGCGTCTTCCCTTTGCGGCAGAGGCCCATGAAAGGAGAGGAATCATGAATTGGAAATTCTGGGAAAGAACGAATGCAGATGGAACTCCGAAGCTGTCGGGGCCGAAGGACTTGACCCCTCAGATCGGCATGCAACTGGTGACTGTTTTGAAGAAGGACCCTGATTGGGTGTGGAAACTGAAGGTATGTTTCCGGTCCCATGCAGGAGGAAATGACGGGGATCAGGAGCTTCGGGTTTTTGACCCGCGCCAGGCTACTATGGCGAAATTCGCAGTCAAGAATTATTCGTCCCTCGATGACCGCCGCGATCTGATCCTGTACGAGGGAACGTTCAACAAGAAAACGAAGCAGCTGACGATCAGGGGGACGGAGAAGGTCTGATCTCTCCGGAAGTCTGCGGACAAAAAACAGGCAGGAATCAGAAGAAATCTGTGTGAGGAGGAATTATGAGCAAGCGGTTGAGAGTTATGGCGGCGGTCTTCGTGGCGGCGGCTTTGATTTCCGGATGTATGGAAGACGCCATGGACAAATCGAAGATGCCTCAGAAGGCGGCTGAAGCGCCCGCAGCGGCAGGCAAGTAGCGGCGCGACTCCTTGGGTGGCCCGGTCGGAGGTCAAGCTGTCCGGTCGCGAGCCTCGCGGCAACGCGGCCGAACAGGCAACCCTGGCCAGCGTCTCGGTCAGAGGAGCGTTGAGAATCACAAGACGTCATTTCAAAGGATGGACAATATGACTGGCATGAGTGGTGAGTTGATACTGCTTCTTGGCGTTGCGATCATCATTGTCGCGATTGTCATAGCGTCCAAGATGGGGAATGGAACAAGTCGACAAAGGAACCGCGCGAAGAAGGACATGCACGAATCCAATTGATCGATAGATTCGCTTCTCAGCGTAGGGACAATCGAGGGGGCGCCGTGAACAGCGGAGCCCCCCGTTTGTTTCGGCATGCCCCGCCGGAGTCTGCAGCGGTGAAGATCACGATTGTCCATGAAGCGGGTGGTCGCGGTTGGCTCACTTGCCTCTTGTCCTTTTGTCCTTGCCGTTGCTGACGGATTTCGTTGCGGAATGCAGACAGAAAATTCGAAAGTCGTCCCAGTTGCGGGAATGCCTGGCGGCAGGTCAAAAAGATTGGGGGACGAAGGAAGGAGGTAGACGGGTTCATCGGAAGCCGAAGGGATGAAACGAACCATCGCGGTATATCGTTCGGATGAATTTGCAATAAATCAAGCAATTTGATAAACATATTGTGTCAGCATCCGAGTCATCGTGGAGAAGCGAAGCAGACAAGAAGAGCAGCAGGGATTTGTACAGAACATCGGGAAAGAAGATGCGTGCAAACGGAAAGATCATCGAGCGACTATTATCCGAAATCGGTGTCAGGGTTGACGGCCCCAATCCCTGCGATATCCGGGTGCGGGATGAAAGATTTTATGCCCGTGTCCTGAAAGAGGGAAGCCTCGGATTGGGAGAGTCGTACGTGGAGGGTTGGTGGGATTGCATCCAGATCGACGAGTTCATCTGCCGCCTTTTGAAGGGAAGTATTGAGGAAAAGATCCGTGGAAACCTTCGCACGCTTTTATCGTATCTCTCCGCACGGATCTTCAATCTTCAGAAGCCATCCCGGGCGGAGATCATTGCGAGGAGGCATTATGACCTGGGGAACGCCCTCTTCTTTTCCTTTCTGGACCCGCTCAAGCAGTACAGCTGTGGCTACTTCCAGGAAACCGAAGACCTGGCGGAGGCCCAACGGAAGAAAATCGACTTGATCTGTCGGAAGATCGATCTGCAACGCCGGGATCATGTTCTCGACATCGGATGCGGCTGGGGTGGCTTCGCCCGCTATGCCGCCGAGCATTACGGTTGTACGGTGACGGCCGTCAACATCTCGGACGAGCAGGCCCGGTACGCACGTGAATTCTGCAAAGGCCTGCCGATCAAGATCGTGCGCGATGATTATCGAAAGATTCGAGGGCTCTTCGACAAGATTGTGTCCGTCGGCATGTTCGAGCATGTGGGAAAAAAGAACTATCGGGCGTTCATGGATGTTGCCCACCGTTGCCTGAAGGAAGGAGGGATCTTTCTTCTTCACACGATCGGAGGCAATGTCTCCCGGTTTGACTGCGATCCGTGGATCAACCGCTACATCTTCCCCAATGGAATGCTTCCCAGTCTCGCCCAGATCGGCAAATCCCTCGAACGCCTCTTTGTCATCGAAGACGTCCACAATATGGGCCCGCATTATGACAAGACCCTCATGGCGTGGAATGACCGTTTTCAAAAGGCGTGGGTGTCACTGAAGGGAAAGTACGATGACTCCTTCAAACGAATGTGGGAGTACTACCTCCTGTCTTGCGCCGGCGCCTTTCGGGCCCGGAATATCCAAGTCTGGCAAATCGTCATGACCAAACCCGGTGCGTTGCAGCGGCCGTGCCGGTTCGCATGACCGACGGGCCGACTCGTCAGGAGAGGTCCTCAGTCAGATAACTATGGGCAAATAGAAAACAATCACTCACCGCGGCAAGAAAGAACAGGGGGGGTGATAAGGAGAAAATTGGCGAGGGTGTTCGTCCCGGAGAGCACTGTCGCACGAATGAATCTTCTTTGGGCAACGTCGTTTGTGTATTTGGTAACACCTTGTGTTTTAACTGACCACGGAAGTTATAGGATGCCCTGGGACGCCGGGGTAAGGGAAGGGTGAATCTGCATTACAAAGTCGAAGGTGGCTACAGACCTGATAATCAATGAATATCATGTGAAAGTTCGGGGATATAGCATAACGTTCCGGTTCAGCGGACGGCGTATCGCCTCCGCTGAACCGGTTGTTAGATGACCATTCCTTCGCCACCGCTGTCAGAAAGCCTTCGAAGACGTTTGTGCTACGATCAGCCGAGGTCAAAACGGTCAAGGTTCATGACCTTGTTCCACACCGCAACAAAGTCGTGCAGGAACTTCTCTTGGGAGTCCTCACATCCGTAAACTTCCGCCAAGGCCCGGAGTTGGGAGTTCGATCCGAAGATTAGATCGACACGGGTGCCGGTCCACTTGAGTGCACCCGTTGCGCGATCACGACCTTCGAATACGTCATCGCCCTCCGCGGTTGCCTTCCACGTTGTGTTCATGTCGAGGAGATTCACGAAGAAATCATTGGTGAGCGTTTCTGGCCGTTTGGTGAAGACGCCGTGCTGGGATCCTCCGAAGTTGGTTTTCAGGACACGCATGCCGCCCACAAGTACCGTCATTTCGGGTGCGGTCAGGGTCAGCAATTGCGCCTTGTCAACCAGCAACTCCTCGGACGATACGGCATAGCGGGCCTTTTGGTAGTTGCGGAAGCCGTCCGCGATCGGCTCGAGCACGGCGAAAGAGGCTGCATCGGTTTGTTCCTGCGAGGCGTCCATGCGTCCCGGTGAGAAGGGAACCGTCACCTCGTGACCGGCATTCTTCGCAGCCTGCTCGACGCCCGCGCAACCGGCCAGAACGATCAGGTCAGCCAGCGATACCTTCTTGCCGTCGGACTGCGCGCTGTTGAACGCGCTCTGGATGCCCTCCAGGGTCTTGAGCACCTTCGCCAGCTGGACAGGCTGATTGACTTCCCAGTCCTTCTGCGGTGCCAGACGAATGCGGGCACCGTTAGCACCGCCGCGCTTGTCGGAGCCACGGAATGTGGACGCCGACGCCCAGGCGGTCGAAACCAGCTCCGACACGGACAGGTCAGACGCCAGGATCTTGCCCTTGAGGGAGGAGATGTCCTGCGCGTCGATGAGTTTGTGATTGACCGCAGGGATGGGGTCCTGCCAGATGAGTTCTTCGGCCGGAACCTCCGGACCGAGATAGCGTGCGCGTGGGCCCATGTCGCGGTGTGTCAGCTTGAACCACGCCCGGGCGAACGCATCCGCCAACTGATCCGGATTTTCCATGAAGCGCCGTGAAATCTTTTCGTAGACAGGGTCGAACCGCAGAGCGAGGTCCGTGGTCAGCATGGACGGCGCGTGACGCTTTGACGGGTCGTGCGCATCCGGCACTGTACCGGCACCTCCTCCACCCTTCGGCTTCCACTGGTACGCACCGGCCGGGCTCTTCGTCAGTTCCCATTCGTAGCGAAACAGGTTCCGTAAGAAGTTGTTGCTCCACTTTGTGGGCGTGGCAGTCCAGATGACTTCGAGACCGCTGGTAATCGTGTCGCCGCCTTTGCCCGTGCCAAAGCTGCTCTTCCAGCCCAAACCCTGCTCCTCGATGGAGGCCGCTTCCGGATCGGGCCCCACATGAGACGCCGGGCCGGCGCCGTGGGTCTTGCCGAAGGCATGGCCGCCCGCGATGAGGGCCACCGTCTCCTCATCATTCATCGCCATGCGAGCAAAGACCTCGCGGATATCCCGCGCCGCGGCGACGGGATCCGGGTTGCCGTTCGGGCCTTCCGGGTTGACGTAAATCAGGCCCATCTGCACGGCGGCGAGCGGGTTCTCGAGGTCCCGCTCTCCAGAATAGCGCTTGTCACCACCCAGCCAGGTCTTCTCGGTGCCCCAATAGACGTCTTTATCCGGCTCCCAGATGTCCTCACGCCCGCCGGCGAAACCGAAGGTCTTGAAACCCATGGATTCCAGAGCGACGTTGCCGGTGAGGATCATCAGGTCGGCCCAGGAAATTTTCCGGCCGTATTTCTGCTTGACCGGCCAGAGCAGTCGGCGCGCCTTGTCCAGGCTGACGTTGTCCGGCCAGCTGTTGAGGGGCGCAAAGCGCTGCTGGCCCCTGCCGCCGCCGCCGCGGCCGTCGCCGGTGCGGTAGGTGCCGGCGCTGTGCCACGCCATGCGGATGAACAGAGGTCCGTAGTGGCCGAAGTCCGCCGGCCACCAGTCCTGCGACTTCGTCATCAGTTCACGGAGGTCCTTCTTCACGGCCTCCAAGTCGAGACTCTTGAACTCTTTAGCGTAGTTGAAACCCTCGCCCATCGGGTTGGACTTGGAGGAATGCTGGTGCAGGATATCGAGGTTCAACTGGTTCGGCCACCAGTCTCGGTTCGTCGTGCCGCCGCCGGCGGTGAATTTGCGCGCCCTGCCCGTTGCCGTGGACTTGCTTTCTTCACTCATAATATTTCCTCCTTCCATAGTGTGAATTGTTGAACAGTTCTACATAATTTATCGAAGGGCCCGAACATGCCAAGATCATACCCCGGTTTAACGTCAGCTTCCCAGGTTTCCAACCAGAGGTGTAGCTTCGGTGCCCTTGCTGTTGCGCCCTTCGCATCCTCAAGGTAAACCCGTAAGCGGAAGCAACCTTGCCATATCCGTCTGAAAGCATGACACCAGGAACTCCTCCCCGGACCATCTTGGAGAGTTCATGGTCGTTCCACATCTTGTGAACAAAAACACCATCCACGCCCATGGACAGAACTTCGACATCAAGTTTCTGAAATCCGATATATTATCGGTGGGTTTTCACTCCCGCATAATGATCACCACGAATAATACATTTCCGTTTGACCATGATTTTCACCTCCTTCAGTATATCTCTAAATTTTAGATAATTTATTTTTCAGACATTTCCGGCAAATTCCGTAGACTACCAAATCTCTTCTATCGATTTTTCCCCAAGACCTGAGTGCCTCCGGAAGTTGAAGTTCATCAATGGAGGTACAATAGAAATTGATAATTTCGTTACATTGATTGCAGATTGCATGATGATGGCGTTCCTCTCTCGCATCGAACCGGGCCTGACTTTCTATCGTTTCCACTTTCTGAATGAGACCAATCCTAACAAAGGTTGCGAGCGTACGGTAAACGGTGTCAAGGGAAAGCATGGGCATCTTCTTCGTCAAACGCATATGGAGTGTTTCTGCTGACGGATGATCGTCAGAACAAATTAATTCACGATAAATTTCCTGCCGCTGGTACGTGAGCTTAAACCCTGCTTCTCGACAGGTTTTCTTAAATTGTCCCAATTGTTTTTCAAGCTTGTCTTGATCCATTTGCGTCAGGCCATTATAAATAATTATTCTTAATTAAGATTATATATGAATATATTTTCACTGTCAAAGGAAAAAATCCACCCGAATCGCCTCGCAATAAATGTTACCGGGGCGAGAGGTTCAGGCAGGTCGTTGCCCCATAATTCATGTTACCGGGAGGGATTTTCTCCAGGAGCGACGTTTACGAGTCCGCGAGCCAAACGGGCATACACAGAAGCCGCTCATCGGCGATACAAGAACGCCCCCCGGACCCAGAAGAGCCTCATCCTTGCTGAATACTGCGCCACGACAGGTTGTCATGTCACCGGAAGCATGCCATCCGTCAACTCAACAGCTTCAAACGATTTACCCGACCCAAGCCCAGGAAACGAGGACGCAAGCCGTTCTACGATTACGAGGCGATCCGCAACCTCTCAAGAAGATCTGGCTGGCGGCCAATCCGCCCTGCTCCAAGCGCCTCAAACCCATCCTGCGAGTTGAATAAATGGATTTACGGCAAGCAAGGGAATTATTGTTGCAGGAAGGCTGTTCAAGCCCCACCATCAGGCTAAGAATCCTGAACGGACAGCGAGAGGTGGCGTTTCTATGCTGGACTGAGGAAATAGGGTGCCTTCGAGATGAGGCCCCTCGCGCGCGAGGGGGAAATCTGCATAAAAAAAAGAGCTAAAATCTTGCGTGAAAGAAATCGGAAATTATGGTTCAATTCAGCGCCGACAGGGCAATCTTTTCTCCAGACGAATATGGAAAGATGCGGAGACAAAGGGATCGAAGCATGAAGAAAGTATCCGTTGCCGTTATCCTCAGCCTCTTAACCATTCCCTTGTTCGGGTGCACAGCGATCATGTCGCCCCTCATGCGGGCCGTAGACAGGAACGACCTCAATGCCGCCAAAGAACTGATCGAGAAAGGCGCGGATATCCGCGAAGTGGACTCCGCCTGCCGGTGGCATACCCATGTCGGCTCCTTCTCAAAGAAGTGTACGCCTTTGATGCATGCCGCGGAATATGGGCGAAACGACATATTGAAGATGCTGCTCGATAAGGGCGTCGACATCAACGAGAGGGTAGAGGGTTATACGGCTCTCGCGTGGGCGGCATCCAGCGGCGAGGTTGAAGCGGCCAAGATCCTCCTTGACAGAGGCGCCGATATTTCCGGGGCCCTGGCGGATGCGGTGTATGGAGGAAAGTTTGAAGTTGCCAAGCTGTTGATTGACAGGGGGGCGGATGTCAACGGAAAAGGAAGAAACTGGACGACATGGTCGGTCCTGGATGAGACGGCCCGCATGGGGCATGCCAATATCGTCAAACTCTTGATCGAGAACGGGGCGGACGCGGATGCTTCCATAACACGATTCGAGGGCTTGTCCCTTCAATACCCGAATGATGCAAATTATAAGGCGGCTCTCCACCTTGTGAAAAAGTATTCGGTGAAACAGGAGCCGGCCCGGCAGCAGGCTTCCATCGATAAGTCCGCAGCGAAGAATGTTGAAATTTTTTCATCGGATGTTGATCGTCCCGCCTACAAGCTTCCCGAACGCACGCACAACTTTGCCGTGGTCATCGGGATTGAGAAGTATTCGGACCTTCCGGATGCGAGCTATGCAGAACGGGATGCCGTCAGCATGAGGGATCATCTTGCGGCCATGGGATTCCCCATGCGCAATATCATACTGCTTACAGGGCAAAGGGCGACCCGTTCCGGCATATCAAAGAATCTTGAAACCTGGCTCCCGAACAATATCAAAGAAGACTCCTCTGTATTCTTCTACTATTCCGGGCACGGCGCACCGGATCCCCTGAGCGGCGAGGCATACCTTGTGCCCTTCGACGGCGATCCGAACTACCTTGCCGAGACCGGATACTCTCTTTCACGGCTTTACGAGAAATTGGGGGAGTTGAAGGTTCGGCGCGTAACAGCCGTCTTGGACTCTTGTTTTTCGGGAGTCGGCGGCAGAAGCGTTTTGGCTAAGGGCGCCCGCCCTCTGGTCATGACGACCCAATCGAAGTCTCTCGCCCCGGGCACGGTTGCCTTAACGGCCACGCAAGGGGCTCAGATCAGCACCTCTTCGGATGCCAAAAAGCACGGCTTGTTGACCTATTATTATCTCAAAGCTCTCAATGAAGGGATTATGGACATCGAGGAGATATACGGCTACCTGAAGCCCAGGGTTGAAAACGATGCCCGGTCTCTCAATGTCAACCAAAGTCCGTCTCTGCAGCGCGGTTCTTAGGCACGGGGACGAAGGGGCGGGAAGCGGATTCCCGTTGTCCACGGAGCGGGGTATGCGGATATCATCTGTAACCGTCGGCGTCTGGTTCCTGTCCGTCTCGCTGTTCGGCTGCACGGCGACCATGTCGTCCTTGATGCAGGCCATCGAGAAGGACGATCTGCAAACCGCCCGGGAACTGCTGAATAGCGGCGCAGACATGAATGAGGGCACGCAGTGCAATGCCGACATGCCCGAATACGGATTGCCATTTGGGGTCGGTTGAAGTATAGAAACGGTCATTTCAGCGGTGCCGCCATGCGAGCCATACGCGTTCGGATGATTCTTGCCCTGGTTGTCTTTCTGCTGTCAGCCCCATATCCATTGCTCGGCGGGGATGTCGTTCATCCTTTTGAAGTCAAAAAAGAACCACCCGCACGGCCCGAAATTCCCAGGGCCGATATGATCCAACGAGAATTGCCGGAACCTGCGCCGCGATTGAGCACCGCCGCGGGACAGCGCACTGCGCTCGTCATAGGCAACAGTGCCTACAGTTCCGGTCCCCTGAAGAACCCTGTGAACGATGCCACGGCCATGGCAGCCCAACTGCGGGATCTCGGCTTTGCCGTCATCCTGAAGAGAGATGCCGGTCTGCGGGCGATGGATGAGGCATTGGCCGAGTTCGGCGACCGACTCAAGCGGGGCGGGGTCGGGCTTTTCTATTACGCCGGTCACGGCCTGCAGATCGGCGGCGTGAATTACCTTGTTCCCATCGGGGCAAAGATCAACCGGGAATCGGATGCCAGATATGAAGCCATGGACGCGGGGAAGGTTCTCGATGAGATGGCCAATGCGAACAACGGTCTGAACATTGTGATTCTCGATGCCTGTCGCGACAATCCTTTTGCCCGGAGTTTTCGGAATACAGCCCGCGGTCTGGCGATCGTGAGCAACGCCCCTGCGGGGACATTCATTTCGTATTCGACCAGCCCCGGTCAGGTGGCAAGGGATGGAGACGGACGTAACAGCCCCTATACGAGCGCTCTGCTTCAGTACATGAAGGAACCGGGGATCCCCATTACCGACATGTTCATGAAGGTCCGCCAGAAACTTCGGCAGGAGACGGGACAGATTCCGTGGGAACTTTCATCGCTGGAAGGGAAGTTTTTCTTTGTTCCGGAAGGAGGGGCCCACCAGGCGGAGCACGGAGCGGGGGATCAGACGAGGAAAGAGCAGCTCGAAAAGGACCATTCTCCTATTCAGAGCGAAGGGCCTTCATCGTTTGCCGATCTCAAGAGGAAGATGGCGGAAAAGCAGGCGAGGGAGAACCAATGGTCTGCGGACTTTGAGGACGCGAAGAAGATGGAGCAGATGAGCTCAAGCTTGTCTGAGAAGATCGAGGTGTGGCGGCAATTCATGGTAACCGTGTCCGATGGACAGACGGCGAAAAGCGATGAATTCAGAAAATATGCGACGAACCGGATAGATCTTTTGGAACGGTTCAGGTCGATGGGCAAAACTCTTCCGAAAGAAATCAAAAACGACGGACGTTTTGTCGCTTTCGAAGATGGGACGGTGCTGGATACCCAAACGAACCTGATGTGGGCCGCGAAGGACAACGGGTACGACATCAAAGACCACGGCAACGCCAAGCGTTACTGCGAGAACTACCACGGGGGGGGCTACTCAGACTGGCGGATGCCGACACGAAATGAATTGGCCGGGCTGTACGATCAGAATAAGCCAAGGTCAAGGCCGGGCGGCAAGTTCAATACGGTTCATGTCGCTTCAGATTCCATAGAGATTACTTCTATTTGGTCATGGTCTTCTGAAACGAGAAATCACGAGTGCAACGGAGGTTTCTTCAATTTCCTGTATGGTTCAGGGAGTTGGTCTTGTCCAGGAGACACCGTTATTCCTCGCGTCCTCCCGGTGCGTTCCGCAAAATAGGTTGTCGAGCGTTCGGTACAAACGCTCTTGATCATCTGGCCGTAAGCATGTTCGCAGAGGTTCACTCCTCAGTGGAGAACGAACAGCGGGTCCCGCAAAGGATATGGCTTGGGAAAATGCGCCATGAGGAAGCTTCGTGCAAAGGATGGGTTATGAAAAAAATAGAGCCCGAGCCCTGCGCCCGAGAAAACCTTCCTTGTTCTCTATTTGGAAGTCCCATTTCAGTCCTTTAGCTGTAAAAAGTCAGGCCCCACCCGATAGAGTCAGGATTCCGTTTCTGTCACTTCCACTTCCAATAGAACAGGGTCCGTTCGAGGCTCTGGAGTTCTTGTCTGCTGAGCCATGCCCCTGTATTTGCAGCAGGAGGATTGATGCCCTCAACCTTGATGGCAGATTTCCCCTATGAATACCCCCCCGATCAATCCGCGTTGCGGCGAAACAGGCGCACCCGGTAAAATGAAGCCAGATTCAAGGAATACGCTTGTCTAGTTTCATCCGGATATGTGCGTAGCCGCCAGTGCGGATCGTTGTGGAATTCTCGTTTCGGGACGACGATGAAGAAGAATGGAATCCCCGGCACATCCCTGATCCCCCCCATGCTTGCCTGCCTGATCACTGTCCTTTTTATCGGAAATGCCGGAGGCAGTGACGGCTACGTGGGATCTGATACCTGCAAGGCGTGCCACGGCAGCCGTTTCGAGAGTTACCAGCAATCCAATCACGCCAGAAAACAAATCCCCGGAAGTCCCGCAAATCAGCATGCATGCGAGTCATGCCATGGCCCGGGCGCTTCTCACGTTCAGAAAGGTGGCGGAAGAGGCACGGGGATGTTCGCATTTGTCAGAAAGGCCGAAGCCGACCAAAGGGCATCGAGGTGCCTTTCCTGCCACCACGAATCGCGGGCCGTCCCGTTCTGGAATATGAGCAGGCACAAGGTCAACGGCGTGGCCTGCGACGATTGCCACAGCGTCCATTCGGGTTCAAGAAATAATCTGAAGGCACGGGAACCGGTCCTCTGCCTTGCCTGCCACAGGGACGTCCGGGCGCAACAGGCGAGGCAATCGCATCACCCGCTGAAAGAAGGGCTCATGAAGTGCACCTCGTGTCACGACCAGCACGGCGGTTTCGGGCCGAAGATGGTCAAGGCGGACAATGTGAATGAGCTTTGCCACAAATGTCATGCCGACAAACGCGGTCCCTTCCTGTGGGAGCATCCTCCTGTGGAAGAGAATTGTCTCACATGCCATACGCCGCACGGGAGCAATCATGCGAAGCTTCTGACTTCGAAACCGCCGCTGCTCTGCCAGAGTTGTCACGATGCCACCCGTCACCCGGGGACGATCTATACAAGTTTCGAGACCTTCCACGGTTCAGCGGCCTCCGGCAAGAACCGCATGTTTGCGCGCGGCTGCCTGAATTGTCATACGAACATCCACGGAAGCATGGGGCCGTCCACACGGGGTGGACGCTTCGTGAGATAGCAGAGGACCTGCTATGAAAAGATTGATGAGTCTGTCAATCCTCCTGCTCGGTCTGCTCTCCTTTTCCGAGGCTGCAGCTGAGGACGCAAAGATATCAGGCGAGGTTTCCGTCACGGGCCTTGCGACGAGCATCAGCGGCAATAAGGCCAAGGCGAACGAATACCGGGACATCAGGAACGGCGCCTACGGCGACGTCCGTCTGAACTACGACTCGGAAAAATACGACGCGGAGTTCAACGCGCGCGACATGGGTTACGACAGCCAGAGCTACAGCGTTGAAGGTCGAAAATGGGGAGACTTCAAATATGACGTCTATTTCAACGAGATTCCCCACAATTTTACGTATGACGCAAAGAGTCTTTACTCGGGGACGGGCACAAGCAGCCTCGGCTATCCCGCTCACCCGCCAAGCGCCGACCCGTCCAGTTGGAATACTTTCGACTATTCGACGAAACGCAAGAACTTGGGCGGAGGTTTCAAACTCGACGCGATTCGTCCCTTTTTCTTTGATGTCTCGGCTGGGCGCGAAGAAAAGACGGGAACCTACGCACTTGGCGCCGCCGGAACGAGCCCCGGAGGGATCGCTATTGAGCTGCCGGCACCGATCAGCTACCGCACCGACAACGTGAAACTGGCGGCCGGCTATACAAGGGACCCCGCGTACCTTTCTCTCGGCTACTTTTACAGCCGTTTCACGAACGACAACCCGACCCTCAACTTCCGCAATCCTGCCACCGCCAATACGGCGGCCGCTACGGATTCGACAACGATGCCGCCGGAGAACCATTATTACAAGATCGACCTGGCGGGCGGATTCCGGCTGCCCGCAAACAGCAAATTTGACGTGAAGCTCGCCACGGCAAGCGCCAGATCGGAGGGCAACCTCCTGTCTTCCTATGTCGCCGACGTTGCCGGAGGATTGACGGGGATCAACCTGAGCAATCGGACCTTCAACGGCCGGATCGATACGCACAATTTGGCGATGTCGCTCACCTCGAAGCCTCTCCAATTTCTCGATACCCGTTTCTTCCTCAAGTACGATGAAAGATGGAACAAGTCGGATCAGATCACGATGACGGATGGAGGAACGACGATTCTCAACGATCTGTTCGACTATAGAAAGAACAAGTTCGGGGCAGAGCTTGGATTTCGACTCCCGGCAAAATTCTATCTCAATACCCGCTACACGCGCGGGACGGTCGAAAGAAAGAGGGATGACATCCCGAAGAACGTCGACGACCTTTACGGAGCCGAGCTGAGGTGGAAGGGGCTCGACTTCATGGCCGCGCGAGTCGGGTACGAAAGACTGGAAAGAAGGGCGGATTTCCGTACCCCGCCAGGGGGAACGGGTGATTTCGAGTACTTCATTCGACGTTTCGACGCGGCCGGAAGGTCCACGGATGCCTACAAGGCAACCCTGGAATTTTTCCCTACGGAAGACTTCAATTTCAGCATTGGCTACCGGCACAGGGAAACGAATTACCGCGACACAATCCTCGGTCTGACCGGGGACCGCCGGAACGAATTGTCGATCGACGTGGATTATCTGATCGGGAAACGGGTCAAGCTGTTCGGCTTCTTCGACTACGAACGCATCCGTCTGAGTCAGTTTCAGCGGCAGAGCAACGCGACCGCCGATCCCGCGCTCGCGCCGACGGCGACGGACTTCAACTGGACGGCTTCGCAGAAGGACGAGACCTACAACTATACCCTCGGAACAGACATCTTCCTGATCCCGGAAAAACTGACCCTCCGGCTCCAGGGCAGCTACGTGGAAGCCAACGGCTCCGTCGATTACACCTATCTCCTCGGCGCAAATCCGCTTCCAGCAGGAAGAACGCAGGACAACATCGACATCTCGGATTGGGACAGCTACCGGCTCAGCTATTATCTCGCCCGGATCACCTACAATGCCTCGAAGACGTGGTCTGTAGCGGTAGGCTATGCTTATGAAAAATATCGATACAGCGATGCCCAGTTTGACGGGTATGCATATGTTCCCGCGACAACCGGGACGAATGGGGCCTATCTGACGGGAGCCTACGCCGATCCGTCCTACGAATCCCATACGGTGTTTGCAACTCTTTCCTGCCGCTTCTGAAACGGTCTCGAAGAAAGGTGCGGAGCGTACGACCATGGAATTTGTCTACCAGTTTCTGCGGCAGCATGGATTCGGCCATCCGCTCCACCCAGCGGCATCGCATATGCCGATAGGACTTGTCGTAGGCGCGTTCATCTTTCTTCTTGTCTCGGTGGTCTTTAAGCAAGAAAACCTCCGGCAGACCGCCCGTTGCTGCATCGTCCTCGCACTAATCTTTCTTCCCCCGGCTGCCATTCTCGGTGTAACGGACTGGCTGCACTTCTATAGTGGAGATTGGCTGTATCTGATCAAGATCAAGGTCATCCTGACCGTTGCGCTTTCGCTCCTTCTCGTCGCAGCTGTCATCATGGAAATCAAGGAAATAGGAGGTCTTATGGGGAGACTGTTCGTGTATCTTCTCTGCCTGGTTGCGGTCATCGCTTTGGGATACTTCGGCGGGGCATTGGTTTTCCCCGAACAGAGCTACGCCTTGTCCGATCAACTTCAGGCCGGTGAAAAATTGTATGCGTCAAACTGCGCGGGATGCCATCCGGGAGGGGGGAATGTCATCACCCCGGCAGCGCCCGTAAAGGGTTCAACCCAGCTCAAGGATTTGGAGACCTTTTCAGAGTTCAACAGAGCTCCGGTGAAACCCGACGGGTCAAAGGGAGTCATGCCCGCATTCCCTAGAGAAAAGATCTCCGACGCCGAGATGAAACTGCTCTATCTGTATGTGACTCAGGCAATGAAATAATAATCGATGCGCTGCATGTTGCGACGGCCGCTCCGGGAACTTGCATTGCGCCTTTGCAGTCAGGCGCCGGGCAAATCATCCAAGGGGAAACTGCCGCAAAGCCGCCTGCCGGCAGGCATGAGAGGAACAAGGTCGCGGCGTCAAAATATCGGCCGGTTCAAATGGACAGCACACGAGCCCCATTAGGTTCAGAAACCCGATAAATGCTGCCGTCACTTACGGGAAGTCTTGCCTGACAAAAAACTATCAACCGATTATCATTGAGGCAATCCAGCTCTCAGCCGTATGGTATCGGGAGAAAGCCCTGATCCCGTTAGGGGGAATCCTGTTTCAGGATCTTCGCAACGCTGAGGAGTCAATATGGCAAAATATCGATGCATCGTGTGCGGATGGATCTACGATCCGGAAAAAGGCGATCCTGACGGCGGAATACCGCCGGGAGTGTTGTTTGAGAATCTGCCGAATGACTACTCTTGTCCGGAATGCGGAGTCGGGAAGGATCAGTTCGAAAAGTTGGACTGATCCGGTGAACCGGTGCTGCAAAACATGTCCCGTCGGATGAGCGGCCAGGAGGTGCTCAATGGACAGTTCCGCGCAGAAAGGAGGAAATCCCGGCGCCGGCGCCGGTCACAGAATGCACTGGCACGTGGTATTGACCCATTTTCCGATCTCTGCATTTCTGGGATCCTTTACGTTCATGGCGCTTCATCTCGCGACGGAAAACGCGTGTTATGCCCTTGCTGCGTATGTCAGCCTGATCGCCGGCGCTGCCGTGATGATCCCTACGACGATGACCGGCTGGATTGCCTGGAAGAAGAACTATCGTGGAGCCAGAGGCACGCTGTTTGTCCGTAAAATCTGGATATCCTACGCCATGATCATCATCAGCATCGCGTTGGTCCTGTACCAATCCCTATTTCCGATCGGCAAGCTGGACATATGGCATTTCTGGGGACATTTCTTTTATTTTTCCGGCGTGGTCCTGCTCTTTCTGGGCGCCGCGGCAGAGGGCTATTACGGAGGGCGCCTCAGCCATCGGTGACCTCGGTTCCATTGGCACAGTCATGTCGCGGCGGGACGGGACAACGATCCCCGCATCCCGGGCAAGGTCACAGGCGGAGCCGTTCCCGGCGCCGGCACAATCGCGTCGAGTGCGGCATCGAATCGCAGCAATCAAGGAGCTGACACGTTTTGCAGTTTCGCCTTAAGAAATAGCGGGCAAACTTGACACGGATGCAAACGGCAGGAGTGAGAAAGGAGGTAGCGCCATGAAAAAGGTATTCTTGGTCGGTTCGTTGTGGCTTGCGATGACGTTCGCTCTATGTCCCGTTGTCGTTCAGGGCCAGCCCGAAAGAGCTGGCTCCTCCGGCTACTACGGCATGGGGCCGGGCATGATGGGACCGGGCTATGGAAGCTATGGCATGGGGCCGGGAATGATGTGGGGCTGGGATCTGGTGGAAATCCCTTCGAAACTTCCGGCGCCCAAGAATGCGGAATGGGTTCAGAAGCTCCGGGAAATCCTCGCTATGGAGAAAAAGTCTTTGGCCGAATATCGGTCCGATCAGGAGAAATTCAATGCCTACATGCCGTACATGATGGTGATCCCCCAAGAGGAGGACCACATCGCTTGGATCGGGCAGTTGTTCGCGGCATTCGGTCTGGCTCCTGACGGCGAGCCTTCGGCGGCAGAACAGCCCAAGACACTCGAAGAGGCTTACGAGCGCGGGGCAAGGATGGAGGCCGATCTTCTGCCCCGATATGAATGGCTGGTGAAGAATGCCGAAGATCGCGAAACAGCGCAGGCGTTGAATTCCATCCTGCTTCAGAGCCGATGGCACATGGTTATGTTCGAACACGCGTTGAGGATGGGACACGGCTATGGATACAGCAGGGGGCCGGGACGCCGAGGCTACGGATACGGCCACGGTATGGGGCCGGGCATGATGGGAGGGTATGGTTCAGGCCACGGAATGGGCTCCGGGATGATGGGGCCCGATTATGGCACCCGACGCCCGTCGGCCGGAAAACCCATCGATCAGAAGGAAGCGAAGTCCATGATGAACGATTACCTCAAGTCTTCCAGAAATCCAAACTTGAAACTGGGAAAGATCAGGGATGTCGGGAGGGCCTTTGAAGCGGAGATACTCACCACCAAGAACGGCCTCGTCGATAAAGTTCTTATCGACAAGGCCACGGGCTACATGCGATCCGCCTATTAGGCTCCGGGGATGTCCCGTTCGGGAATTTGCATGGGACGCGTTTGTGCGGCGCAATCAACCCTGAAGAGAAGAGTCCGACGGCAGGGGGCTGAAATGGACCACCGGCACCATGAAGAGAAGGAATCCCGTGGAATGACCGGGGAACATGCGACGTCGGCCAGATCCGGCACGCGCAAGGGCGCGCATGAGATGCACGAGAAGCACGAAGTGCGCAAGGGAATGCACGGGGGACACGCGGGCATGGGAGAGGGGGGCAGCCATGCCCACATGGTCGCCGACTTCAGAAGGCGCTTCTGGGTAGCGCTGCTTGTGACCGCTCCGATCCTGATACTGTCGCCGATGATCCAGGACTTCCTGGGGATGAGGCAGGCGGTGAAGTTCGCCGGCGACGCATATGTCCTGTGGCTGCTCTCCTCCGCCGTTTTCTTCTATGGCGGATGGCCGTTTCTGAAGGGCATCGTCGAGGAACTGGCGAAAAGACAACCCGCTATGATGACCCTCATCGCTGTTGCCATCACCACCGCCTATGGGTACAGCAGCCTCGTCGTTTTCGGCCTGCGGGGCAAGGTGCTCTTCTGGGAACTTGCCACCCTGATCGACATTATGCTTCTGGGCCACTGGATCGAAATGAGATCCATCATGGGCGCCTCGAAGGCCCTTGAGGAACTGGCAAGGCTGATGCCCTCCACTGCCCACAAAGTCACGCCCGACGGAAGCACCCGGGATGTACCGCTCGATAACCTCACGGCCGGCAACAGGGTCCTCGTGAAGCCGGGAGAGAAGATCCCGGTGGACGGCAGCGTGGTGGAAGGACGCACATCGGTGAATGAGGCAATGCTCACCGGGGAGTCGAAACCGGTGGAGAAAGAGGAGGGAAGCTCCGTCATCGGCGGCGCAATCAACGGCGAAGGTTCGATTACGGTGGAGGTTACGAAGACCGGCAAGGATTCCTTCCTCTCTCAGGTTGTTGAACTGGTCAAGCAGGCGCAGGAAAGCAAGTCCCGGACCCAGGATCTGGCGAACCGAGCCGCGCTCTGGTTGACCGTCATCGCCCTGGGCGGCGGGGCAGTGACCCTGCTCGCCTGGCTGGCGTTCATGCGGTCGGACTTTGCTTTCGCGCTCGAGCGGATGGTCACCGTCATGGTGATCGCCTGCCCTCATGCCCTGGGGCTTGCCGTCCCGCTGGTGGTGGCCGTTTCCACCGCCCTCGCCGCCGGAAACGGTCTTCTCATACGGAATCGGGCGGCATTTGAAAAGGGCAGGAACATCCAGGCCATCATCTTCGACAAGACGGGAACGCTGACCCGGGGAGAATTCGGTGTGACCGACACCATTGTTTTTTCAAATGACCTTCAGGACAGTGAACTCCTCAAGTATGCCGCCTCAGTGGAAGCCCGGTCGGAGCACCCCATAGCACAGGGGATCGTCTCCTCGTCAAAGGAAAGGTCTCCGGTCGAAGATTTCAGGGCCATCTCCGGCAAGGGAGCCGAGGGAACAGTAGGGGGCAAAGAGGTGAAGGTCGTCAGCCCCGGCTATCTGAGAGAAAAAGGCATCGCTCCGGATGATGAAAGAATCGAGAAGCTCAGTTCACAGGGAAAAACCGTGATCTTTGTCCTGATTGACGGGGAGCTGAAGGGCGCCGTCGCCCTTGCCGACATCATCCGACCCGAGTCCAAGGAGGCCGTCGCAAGGATCAAGAAGATGGGGATCCGCTGCATGATGCTCACCGGAGACAACGAGCTCGTGGCCAAGTGGGTCTCCGATGAAATCGGGCTCGATGAATATTTTGCGGAGGTCTTGCCGCATCAGAAGGCCCAGAAGGTCAAGGAGGTCCAGTCCCGGGGGCTGATCGTAGCAATGACCGGGGACGGGGTTAACGATGCCCCTGCTCTGGCGCAGGCGGATGTCGGGATCGCCATCGGGACCGGCACCGATGTGGCGGTGGAAACGGCGGATATCGTTCTCGTAAAGAGCAACCCGCTGGATGCGGTGGCGATACTCGGTCTGTCGCGGGCGACTTACCGGAAAATGATCCAGAACCTCGCATGGGCCACCGGATACAACGCCGTCGCCATTCCGCTGGCGGCAGGGGCCCTCCAGCAATTCGGCGTTCTGCTGACGCCCGCCGCAGGGGCGGTCCTGATGGCGGTCAGCACGGTGATCGTCGCAATCAATGCGCGATTCTTGAAGGTGGTCAAGTGAACGTTCGAGTTCGGGGAGACGGCCTGACCGGTTCTCGAATCTCGGGGAAAGAGAATCCTGAGAATCGCGATCACGAGGGTGCGGGATGACCATAGAAAATGCCGGTCAGAACCGGGTTGCCGTCGGAGCGATAGTACGAGTGGTGCGTAAGATCTGTTGCAGCTATTCCGTTTCGCACTCATGAGCCCGATCCGTTGCTCTCGATGACGACACAAAGACGGGGATCCACCCTTGTGGATGTCGGGGCGCTTGCCTTGGGGGGCAGCTCTCATTGCGCCGAGCGTGGCATCCCTCGTCCAGACGGGTGCAGGTGATCAACAGGGACGGCGCTCGGCCGGTTACAGCCGCTGGCAGTCTCGGACAGGCATTCGCCCCGAAGGCCCCGGCACTCTCGTTTGAACATCAGGTCCACTTGCCCTCTTTCGAATGCCTTACTGCAGCCATCCACGGACTGGCCGCGCCAGCTCAACCGACCTGCGCAACCGAACCTTGCGATGTGGCTGGAGAAGCTGTTTTCGCGCCGTCTCGCATGGGGCGGTCCGGCCCCGGATTTACATTTCATTTGGGCGTACGGGGAAGTCGTTCATGGAACGCTTGACAAGGGCGAAAAACAGGTCCCAGGAGGGTACGATGGAATGGAAGAAGATTGTCGCCATCATCCGGACGGAGGACAAGCTGGGGGATGTTGAAACTCGGTTGAAGAAGATCCATGTAAGGGGGATCAGCGTGACCCGTGGCAAGGGGTACGGCGAATACGCCAACTTTTTTCGGTCCGATTGGTCCGCTGCCCATGCTCGCCTGGAAATCTACTGCAGACTCGCGAGGACTGAAGAGATCGTCGATGCCATTATGGACGCTGCTCAAACCGGACTGCCGGGCGACGGCATTGTGGCGGTGATCCCCGTCGAGAAGGTTTACCGCATAAGAACAAGAACGCAAGGGAACGGAGACAATGGGTTGCAGCCCGCCTGAGAGAGACAGTGCCCTGTGAGGGTGGCTGGGAATATGCGCCGTGAAGAGGTTTAGTCCAAGGGACGGATTTATGAAAAAAATAGCTCATCTCATCTTCCTTGTGTCATTCGCCACGGTGCTGATTGGCGGATGCGCGCCGGCGCTTTATGATGCGGCAGAGAAAGGTGATGTCGCGGAGTTGCGCGAACTGCTCAAATCCGGCGCTGATGCAAATAGTAGAAATCAAATCGGGGAGACAACATTGAATGTTGCAGTCAAGCAAGGTTCCGTTGAAAGCGTAAGGGTGCTTTTGGAAAAAGGCGCCGATGTGAATGCAAAAGGTTTCTTAGAATATACGGCGTTGCACACGGCGCTTACGAATCGCCGGAGTGATATTGCCCGTATTCTGCTCGATGCGGATGCTGATATAACTATCAGAAATCATTGGGGAGATATTCCTTTGCATAATGCAGCCTATTATGGTTCCATCGACGTTGTAAGACTTATTTTGGAAAAAGGCGCTGATGTGAATGCACCCAATATTCATGGTAAGCCCCCCTCCTTTTTGCGGCAGAAGGGAATCAAACCAATATTATGAAGTTTCTGATAAGCAAAGGTGCCGATTTGGGTGAAGCGATAGCGGTTGCTGAAAGGCTTGCCGCCAGCAATCCCAAAGAGGGCGTCTGGGCGGCTGCGGTGAAACGTCTCGAAAAATTTGTTCCAAAACAAGAAGCCGGCTCGGCCGCATCGGCGGCAGTTTCAAATAATGAAGCACGGCCATCGCATACCATCAAATCGGACATTGACGATCTTCCCGCTGCCAGCGGTAGGCGCCTAAGAAACTCATATGCCATCGTCATAGGCATAGAGAGCTACCGTCAGAAACTTCCCAAAGCGGATTTTGCGGTAAACGATGCAAAGCTTATGGGGGAGTATCTTTCCAAGGTCATGAGCTATCCTGAAGAGAACATCGTGATCATGATGAATGAGCATGCGACGAAAAGTGATTTCGAAAAATACTTCGAGCAGTGGCTTGCCAACCATGTTGAAAGAGACAGCACCCTGTTCATCTACTATTCCGGCCATGGGGCTCCTAATCCGAAGACCGGTGATGCCTATCTTGTTCCCTATGACGGCGATCCTTCATTTATTGCGCAGACGGGATATCCTCTAAAGAAGCTCTATGATGCGCTCGGGAAGTTGCCCGCAAAAGAAATCATTGTAGCCTTGGATGCTGCGTGTTTCTCCGGCGCAGGAGGAAGATCAGTCCTGGCGGAAGGTGCGCGTCCTCTTGTCATGAACCTTGAGAAAGCCGTTTCCGTTCCCAAGAACATGACCGTAATGGCCGCTGCGTCGGGAGAGCAGATCAGCTCAACTCAACCTACAAGGAAAAAGGGCATGGCCTTTTCACCTACTTCATGCTCAAAGGCGTCAAGGACGAGGGCGTCCTCAGGCCCGATGGATCGATCATGCTGGACGACCTGTTCAGCTATGTGAAGCCCCAGGTGGAGCGGATCGCGAGGCGACAATACAACAACGAGCAGACGCCGCAGTTGATCGCAACGAAGAAGAATTAGGAATCTGAGTTATCAACCCCTCAGCTGAAAAAAGAACAGGGGTCCCGCGATGAATCACGGAACCCCTGTTGGTTTTGGCGCGCCCGGCAGGAGTCGAACCTGCGGTTTCCCGGATATAGATCGAGGAGAAGCGTTTGGGAAGACCCTATCACTGGTCGTGTCAGCAGCGGTTCGCGCAAACCCACCTCGATCTTGATCGTTTCCTCTTGGGGGTTAATCAACGATCTATAAGCGACGACGGCAATATACTGGGTCGAAGTGTTTGCGCCCATCAGCAGCTTGACGATCCGGAAGGTGCCTATTTTCTTCGACAGTTGAGAAGTGGGCCTTTTTTAGTCCTTCCGCCATCCGGCTGCGTTTGGACCGGGGAGTGGCGTACGGTACCGGGATGATGAAATCCAGATCCTCGCTGAGGCGATAGAATCCGACGTGAACTTTTGCCAGACAAGTCCCCCCCCTTTGAACACGAGCGAACTGTCCGCTGTCGACAGGTACCCGAGCAGCAGGGTGCAGAAATAGTCCTTTTCGATCAAGCGAGGGAGAAACCGGGTTTCCGACGCCGTAAAACGAACGGCCTCCTCAAACCGTTCAGCATCTTCATGAAGTCGCGGTTTAAGTGAGTCCCTAAATGTTAGCGATAAAGAGTCCTCTTCTGCGAAGCCATAAAAATTAGGTCAGAAAGACAGTCGATAAATAACGCTTGACTTTCCTCATATACCCATATAAAAGTCCCAGCATACTTTGCGTCGTAAGTTTTGATGGTCAATAAGACGCATTTAGAGTTGGATCAGAACATTTTGAAGTGCAGAGGCGGCCACCATGCTCTTTGGAGTCTGGTGGCTTTTTTCTTTCATCGTGCGCGATCCTGCTTGAAGTAAATTTGAAGGAAGGAGGATGGTGCAATGTCAGAAGGCAAAGTAAAATGGTTCAATGAGAATAAAGGATTCGGCTTTATTGCAAACGACGAAGGCGGCGATGTATTCGTACATTTCAGCGCTATTCAGGCCGCTGGCTTCAAGACGTTATCTGAGGGCCAGCGGGTCAAGTTCGACGTGACGCAGGGCAAGAAGGGTCCGGCTGCGGAAAATGTAAGTCTCCTGTAGCCTCCATTAAGTAAACCAAAAAGCGCTCCATGAACGATTATCATCGCAGTGGAGCGCTTTTTTCATTTATGCCAAGTAACAGGACTGAAAAGAGCATAATGGGGAGGGTTGATCATGGTTCGGTCAAAATATACATTTGAGAAACGTCAGAGAGAAAACGCCAAGCGGAATAAAAAGATGGAAAAGCTGGCACAACGCACGGCAGCAAGAAACGCAAAGACAGTATCTGCGGGGCAAACAACTGAAACAGACGAAATAGTGGCGGATTCGATGATTGCTTCTGCACGTTCTACCGAAGATACGAAGAACCATATGGAACGCGGGTAAGAGAACCAATCGAACAAGTCGGCCCGAAGCTCCCCGCATTGAGCCATCCACCCCTCAGCCGAAAAGAAACAGGGGGTCCCGCGATGAATCACGGAACCCCCTGTTGGTTTTGGCGCGCCCGGCAGGAGTCGAACCTGCGGCCTTCGGATTCGTAGTCCGACGCTCTATCCAGCTGAGCTATGGGCGCGTTCTGTTCAATATGGCGGAGAGAGCGGGATTTGAACCCGCGGTACACCTTTAAGGGGCGTACAATCGCTTAGCAGGCGATCGCTTTCGGCCACTCAGCCATCTCTCCGCGTGGTCGACGAGGATGCGACTCCTCTCCGCTTCCCCCGAAGCCGCTTCCCGCTTGCCATCAGGAAACTTCGCAGAGGCACATCCTTTCCATCGTAGTATCCTGGCGGAGGGAGCAGGATTCGAACCCGCGAACCTTTCGGTCTGCGGTTTTCAAGACCGCCGCCATAGACCACTCGGCCATCCCTCCGTCGATGTCCGCTGACCGGTCATGCTACCCTTGCGGGTGGAATCCTGTCAATTCCTTTCATGTACGAACGCAGCGCCTCCGGAATCAGGACGCTGCCATCGGCCTGCTGGCCGTTCTCGAGGACCGCGACGACGGTCCTTCCCACGGCGAGACCCGAGCCGTTGAGTGTGTGCACGAACTCGACCTTGCCCTGTTCCCCCCGGCGGAAGCGGATCGATGCGCGCCGCGCCTGGAAATCCTCGAAGTTGCTGCACGAGGAGATCTCCCGGTAGGCGTCCTGGCCGGGCATCCAGGCCTCGACGTCGTAGGTCTTCGCCGCGGAGAAGCCCAGGTCGGCCGTACAGAGGCTCACCGTCCGGAAGGGGATCCCCAGCCTCCTGAGCACTTCCTCGGCGTTGGCCGTCAGCTTCTCCAGTTCGTCATAGGAGTTCTCCGGCACCGTGAACTTCACCATCTCCACCTTGTTGAACTGGTGTTGCCGGATGAGGCCGCGCGTGTCCTTTCCGTAGGAACCGGCCTCCGCCCGGAAGCAGGGCGAGTAAGCGACGTAGCGCACGGGCAGATCCTTCTCGGCGAGGATTTCGTCGCGGTGGATATTCGTCACCGGGACTTCCGCCGTCGGGATCAGGAAGTAATCCGTCTTGTCCACCCGGAAGAGGTCTTCTTCGAACTTCGGCAGCTGGCCCGTTCCCGTCATGCTGGCGCGGTTCACCATGAAGGGCGTCAGCACCTCCGTGTAACCGTGCTCGGAGGTGTGCAGATCCAGCATGAAGTTGATGATCGCCCGTTCGAGCAATGCGCCGAGGCCGCGGTAGAGCGTAAAGCGCGCCCCCGTGATCTTCGCGCCGCAGGCGAAATCGAGAATCCGCAGGCTCTCGCCGATCTCCCAGTGCGGCCTGGGTTTGAAGTCGAAGGCCGGTTTTTCGCCCCAGGACCGGATAACCGGGTTGTCCTCGGAGCCCGCCCCGCAGACGACGGACTCGTGCGGCAGATTGGGGATCGTGAGCAGCAGGTTCCGCAGATCCTCCTCCGCCTGATTCAGCGCGTCTTCGAGCACCTTGATCCGGGCCGAAACCTCGCCCATCCTCGCGATGATGGCCGAGGCGTCCTCCTTGCGTTTCTTCTTTTCCCCGATCTCCTTGGAGACGGTATTGCGTTCGTTGCGCAGGGCCTCCACTTCCTGGAGGATGTCCCGTCTCTTGCCGTCGAGCGCCGCAAAAGCGTCGAGGTCGATCTTTTGCCCGCGCTCCTGCATCTTTCTGCGGACGAGGTCAAGATTCTGCCGTAAGATTCTGATGTCCAGCATGGGACAACCCTTTCGTTATGTCACGGTTTCAGCAGGGAAAAACCCCCTACCACTTTGACCTCTTGAAGTCAAACCTTTTTCGCCCTTCAGGAGGACTTCCGGGCCGGGCCGATGCGTACCTCCAGAAAGAGGTCTCCCCTGGTGCCATCCTCCCTGAGGTTTCCGCGGTTGCGGACGCGCAGTTTCGTTCCCTGCCTGACCCCTGGCGGCACCGTGACCGAAAGCCTCTGAACCCCGCCGTTGTTCGGATAGGACAGGAGGACCGGTTTCCCCCGGGCGGCGTCTTCGGCGGAAATGAGGATGGTGTAGCGGATGTCGCCTTCGCCCTCTGCCCGGGCCCGCGCCGTTGCCGGAGGCCGGCCGGCGAAGAGACTTCCGATCCTGTTGACCACCGTTCCCAGCAGGCCTTTCGGCTGGTCGCGGGAGGAATCGACCGTCTTCCGCGAACCCGCGGAGAAGGTGACGCGGTCGCCGTCGTCGGCTTTGCGGAACCCGAAGGGCCCGCCGAAGAAAACGCCCGCGAAGAAAAAGCCCGTCCCGGAGAAGAAAATGTTGCGGATGTATCTGTCGTCGAAGCGGAAACCATGGCGCTCGAATTCTTTTCTCAGCTCGTGCAGGAATTCGCTGTCCCGAGGATTGCGGAAGACGTCGCGGAAGATGTCCTCCGGCTTGTACGTGAAGCCGCCCTGCCCTCCCGGCGATGCGCCGCTTTCCGAAGACAGGTCGAACAGGCGGCGTTTTTCCGGGTCGGTCAGGACGCCGTAGGCCTCGGCGATGTTTTTGAATCGCTCCTCCGCCTGCCGGTCGCCGGGGTTCCGGTCGGGGTGATACCGGAGGGCGAGCGTCCGATAGGCCTTCTTGATCTCGCTTTCATCGGCGCTTCGCGGGACGCCCAGTATCCGGTAGTAGTCTTTCATCGGTCTCCTCGTTGTTGCCGCATCGTCTGTCGTTTTCCCATTCTTGTCCGGACGATGCGGAGGATCTCCATCATCTCCGTGCAGCGGACAAGGTATGCGGCGGTGGCGAAGGCGATGCCGCCGCCGCCGATATAGGCGGCGAGCGCCGCCAGCCGCCCGCCGATGGCGGCCTCTGCGTTCCAGGGCAAAAGAAACCAGACGATCCCGATGCAGCCCGCCATGACGGCCGATGCGGCTGCCGTCCTTCCCAGCGAGGGCAGGAAGGCGCTGCCGAGGAAAGGCCCGATCCGGCGTCTCAGCACGACCGCCAGGATCGCCACGTTGGCGGCGGAGGCGATCGATGTGGCGAGGGCAAGCCCGCCGTGGCGGAGAGGGATCATCAGGATCACGCTCGCCGCCACGTTGACGACGAGGGCGACCGCGGCGGCCCGCATCGGAAGCTTCGTGTCCTGCAGGGCATAGAATGCGGACACGATGACGCGAATCGTGGAGAAGGCCCAGAGGCCGAGGGCGTAGTACAGCAACGCCTGCGCCGTGAGCGCCGTGGCGTCCGCGCCGAAGTGCCCCCGCTGGAAAAGGACGGAGATGATCGGCTCACGGAGGACGATGAGCGCCACGGTTGCGGGAATCGTGACGAAGAGGATGAGGCGAAGCGAGAACGAGATCGTTCGTTTGAATTCTTCGGTGAGCCCTTGGGCGACCTGTCCGGAGAGGCTGGGCAGCGCCGCCGTTCCCACGGCGATGGCGAATACGCCGAGGGGCAGTTCGACGACCCGGTCGGCGTAGTACAGATAGGAGACGCTTCCCGTCGGCAGCAGCGAGGCCAGGATCGTCCCGATGAAGATGTTGATCTGGTAGATCGCCGCCCCGAAGAAGGCGGGCAGAAAGAGAAGGGCCATCTGCCGGATGCCGGGGTGGCGGAAGGCGAAGGCGGGCTTCAAATTCACGCCGAGCCGCACGAGGAAGGGCCATTGCATGGCAAGCTGCAGGACGCCCCCGGCCATGACGCCGACCGCCAGCGCGGTGATGGGTTCCCGGAAGAAGTCGCGGAGCGAAAGCGCGGCGATGATCATGCAGAGGTTCAGAACGACGGGCGACAGCGCCGGCGCCGCGAAATGACGGAGCGAATTGAGGATGCCCATGCACAGCGCGACGAGCGAGATGAGAAGGATGTAGGGGAACATGAACCGCGTGAGGAAGACGGCGAGTTCGTATTGCTCAGGGGAACGCGAGAAGCCGGGCGCCATGACCGTGACGATGAACGGTGAAAGAAGAACGCCCAGCACGGACACGGCGGCAAGGAGGATCGAGAGGAGCGTGAAGGCGATATTCGCCAGCTCCAGCGCCTCCGGCTTCGACCGGCGGTTGAGGTACTCCGTGAAAACAGGGACGAAGGAGACCGTCAGCGAACCTTCCGCGAGCAGCCTGCGCAGCATGTTGGGGATGCGGAAGGCGACGAAGAAGGCGTCCGTCGTCAAACCCGCACCGAAGAAGGCGGCGACGACCATGTCCCGCAGAAAGCCGAAAACGCGCGAGAGCATCGTCGCGGCCCCGACGACGCCGGCGGCCCTGGCCACCTTCGCATTCTCGCTTCCCGTCCGGACGGCTTCCGTCATTTCCCCTCAGAAGGTCCTTTCATTCCCAGAGCGATTGCTGCGGTACCAGGGCGGAGCGCAGGTCCTTCGCCGTCGTGCCCCTGACGAGCACGGTCTTTCTCTTCGACGTCAGGCCGGCGGTGATGGACACATCCGCTTTCCGCAGACCGAGAAGGCCGGCGAGGAATCGGACGATCTCCTCATTGGCCTTTCCCTCCACCGGCGGGGCTGCCACCCTCAGTTTCAGGGCGTTTCCGTGAAGTCCGGCGACTTCCGTCCGGCTTGCCCGCGGGACGACCTGGACTTGAAAAGATGCACCCTTTTCCGTCTGATGGACTTCCAACTCGCCGATTTCCGGCATGTCGCTTCCTTCGCCTCCGCTACCGCATGCGCACCGCGAACTCGATCAGGGTCTGAACGAGGAACTGCTGAAGAAACAGGATGACCAGGATCACGATGACCGGCGAAAAGTCGATGCCGAAGCCGCCGATGGGGAGCCGCCGCCGGATGGCATCGAGGACCGGCTCGGTCACCTGGTACAGCAGCCGGACAATGGGATTGTAGGGATCGGGATTCACCCAGGACAGGATCGCCCGGATGATGATGACCCACAGGTACAACGTCAGCAAGAGATCGAGAATCTTGGCCGTGGCGGCAATGAAGTTTCCCAGGACGAACATGGATTCCATCCTCCGATGAGGTCAGACGAGGGCGTCGACGAAGGCGCGCAGAATCCCGTTGAATGCCTCCGGCTCCTCCATCATGGCGAAGTGCCCTGCGTTTTCGATCAGCTCCAGCCGGGCGCCCGGGATCCGCTTTTCCAAATCCTGCGACAGAGCAGGCGGCGTCATCTTGTCTTCCGCTCCACAGACGATCAACGAAGGGACGCGGATGTCGCCGGCCTCCGCCGTGACGTCGAAGCGGCTGCAGGCGGCGAGATTCCTGTAGAGCGTGTCCGTCCGGAAAACCGAAAGCCTTCCGGCGAGGACCGAGCCGATGCGCTCGCGGTTCTTCCTGGCGACGGCGAAGCGCGGGATCATGGCGACGATTGCCGCGGGATCGGTCTTGAGGCCCGTCAGGATCATCGGGTTGACCGGCATCTTCGCCCCACCGCCGACGAGGACGATTCCCCCGAGCTTCTCTCCATGGCGCAGCGCAAAGGCGAGCGCGACGGCCGCGCCCATGGAGTGGCCGACGAGAACCGGTTTCTCGAAGAGCAGATTCCCGAACAGTCCCTTCAGCCAGGGGAGGTGTCCGCCGATGTCCTCCGGAACTTCCCCCGCGGAGGCGCCGTGTCCGGGGAAATCGGGTACGGCGATGTTGTAGAGACCTCTCAGCGGGCCGTACTGGCGCGCCCAGATCGTGTGATCGCCGCTCGACCCGTGGAGGAAGACGAGCGACCGCCCGCGGGAAGCGTCCTGACGAAGCTCCACCCTGCAGGCGATGGTTTGTCCTTCGACGGCGAAGGTGCGGATCATGCCACTCTCCATGGTCATAGTGCCTGTTGCCTAACATATCGGCGGACCGATGTGCAAACGGAAATCGGCCGGCAGTCCCGCGGGAGGCCGATGCCCGCTGATTTACTTGTTGACAGGACCGCCCTAATCGGGGCACATAGGCACGGGGTGGAGAACCCGGATTCCACGATGGAAACGGGTCACGCTGACGCGGTTATTCCGAGACAAAGGAGGTTGGCAGCCGCAATGAACACGACGACGAAGATTGCAGTCATCGGAGGCGGAAATATGGGCGGAGCGCTGGTCGGCGGCATTGTCGCGGCCGGTGTGGCCCTGTCTTCGAACATCTGCGTTTCTGACGTGAGGCAGGAGAGGCTGAACGAACTGAAGAGCCTTTTCGGCGTGCGGACCACGGCGGACAACAAGGAGGCCATGGCCGGAGCGGATGTGGCGATTCTGTCCGTGAAACCTCAGAACATGGCGGAGGTGCTCCCGACGGTTCGTGACGCCGGCACCGCCGTCCTTTACATTTCGATCGCGGCCGGCGTCCCCCTCAGCCTCCTTGAAGAAGGTCTCGGAAGCAGTGCCCGGATCATCCGGGCCATGCCCAACGTGCCCGCCCTCGTTCGCGAAGGGGTCACGGCCCTCGCCGCGGGAAAGAACGTCACCAAAGAGGACCTGGATCTGGCGCAGGACGTCTTCAACTCCGTGGGTACAACCGCTGTCGTCAAGGAAGAACTGATGGATGCCGTGACGGGTCTGAGCGGTTCCGGGCCCGCCTATGTCTTCGTCATGATCGAGGCACTGTCGGATGCCGGCGTGCTCCTCGGCCTCTCCCGGGATGTCTCGCGGAAACTTGCGATGCAGACGATCCTCGGGGCGGCCAAGCTGTGTCTGACAAGCGGCAAGCACGCCGCGGAGTGGAAGGACGTGGTCGCCTCTCCGGGCGGGACCACGATCGCCGGCCTCAAGGCGCTGGAGGAGGGCAAACTCCGTGCGACGCTGATCTCCGCCGTCGAGGCCGCCACCCTCCGTTCGATAGAACTGGGGAAGAAGCGCTGATCCCGCTCCGGGGCGGCCCGGCCGCTCCCTCCCCGCCCGCTCAATCCTCCGGGTCGAAGGCCTGCTGAAGAAGTTTCAGGAGATCGTTCCGGTCGCCGCGGGGTCCCTTCTCCGCCGCCGGCGTGGCCGGTTCGGTAGAGGGAGGGACCGCTGCGGGCAGTCCCGTTTCCGGCCGGAGGGCGGGCACGGGCGCCGCTTCGACCGCGACAACAGCACCCGGAGCGTGTTCGGTCTCTTCCGGCGCCTTCTGTTCCGCCTTCTTTGCGCCGGAACGGCGGCGGCGATGCCGCGATCTCCGGCGGCCCTTCTTGGCCGGTCCTTCCGGCTGCTGCCCGGCGTGTTCTTCGTGCCGTTCCTCGGGCTTCTTTGCGGTGCGATCCGCCTCGAGGGCCGGCGGCGCCCCCTCTTCCATCTCTGTCCCCGCCTCTCTCTCCATGGCGGCGGGCTGTCTCTCCGGTTCCACAGGCATCTCCGCGGGGGTTTCCTTGATCGTGGTCTCGATCCGGATCTCGTCCCAGGTCATGTCCGGACTTCCGCAGATGTGAATGGACATGTCGTACGTCGATTCCAGCCCCGCCAGTTCGTTCCGCTTGTGATTGAGGAGATAGTCGGCGACGGGAGCCGGAAGGGTGACGCGGAAGGCGGCGTAGGTGCCCTTGACGGCCTGGGTCGTGATCTTCCGCAGGGCGCCGAGGGCCGCGTATTCGAGGGAAGGCCTCGTTCCCGTGCCGCGGCAGTGCGGGCAGGCGGTGTAGCTGATCTCCTGGATGGTGGATTGCTTCTTCTGGCGCGACAGTTCGAGGATGCCGAACTTCGAGATGTGGGCAAGTTGGACCCGCGCCCGGTCGACGCTCATCGCCTTCTTGAACGCCTTTTCGATTTCGGCGACGTTCTTGCGGTCCATCATGTCGATGAAGTCGATGACGATGAGGCCCCCGAGGTCGCGGAGCCTGAGCTGGCGCGCGATCTCCTCGGCGGCGTCGAGGTTCGTCTTGAAGGCGGTCTCCTCGACGTTGCGCTTGTGGGAGGCCTTGCCGGAATTGACGTCGATCGTGATCATGGCCTCCGTCGGGCTGATGACGATGTGGCCGCCGGAACGCAGTTCCACGCGCTCCTGGTAGATCGCCTTGATCTGATCCTCCAGCTGGAACTTGTCGAAGAGGGGGACCTTGTCCTTGTAGAGCTTGATGATCCTCATGGTGCGGGGGGAGACGGCCTTGCAGTAGGCGCGGACCTTGCGGAAGGTGTCCATCTCGTCCACGAGGATCTCCTGGATCTCGGAGGTGTAGTAGTCCCGGACGGAACGGACGCCGAAGTCGCTTTCCTGGTAGATCAGGGCCGGGGCGCAGGTGGTCTCGGCGCGCTTGACGATCTCCTTCCACAGCCGCCAGAGATGCTGATAATCGCGGGAAAGCTCCTGCTTGGTCCGGTTCATGCCCGCCGTGCGGACGATGAAGCCCGCGTCTTCCTCCACCTTGATCTGCTCCACCAGCGCCTTGAGCCGCTTGCGGTCCTCTTCGTCCTCGATCTTGCGGGAGATGCCGCCTCCCGGCTTGTTGGGCAGGAGAACGAGGTAGCGGCCGGGAAGGGAGATGTACGTCGTCAGCAGGGCGCCCTTGCGTTCCCCCACTTCCCGGAGCACCTGGACGAGCACCGTCTGCCCCACCTTGAGGGAATGCCTGGGGCGGGAGTTCCCCTCTTTCCCGTTGTCTTTCCCCTCGCCGAAATATTCCGGGCTCACGTCCCGCAGGGGGAGGAAGCCGTCCTTCTTGCCGCCGTGGTTCACGAAGGCCGCCTGCAGGCCTCTCTCCACCTTCATCACGGTTCCCTTGTAGATGTTGCCCGTGATGGGCTCCCGGATGGCCATCTGGATGTTGTACTCGATGAGCTTCCCCTCATCGACCACGGCCATCCGCTTCTGCTCGTGGTGGACGGCGTTGATCAGCATCTGCTTCATTCTGTTCCATCCTTTTTTTGTATTTTTGCATTCCCGCCGCACCATCCCCCGTTCTTCCGTATATGCGGGGCGGGGCAGGAATGCCGCGTCCTGTATGCCGTCAGGCTGTACAAAAATGCTTCAATGTCCAGCGCGTAATGCCCATACCCGCTCACCCTTCGACAGGCTCATGTTTCGACAAGCTCATGCTTCGACAAGCTCATGCTTCGACAAGCTCAGCATGACAATTTTGGGGGATCGTCCTGTGCCATGTCACGGTGAGCCTGTCGAACCGCGACATGGCAAGATGCTTAGGATCCTTTTACTGGAAAGAGGAAACATCCCCCTTTCCCACGCGCAGGACCTCGATCACATCGTCCACGAGACTGATGACGCTCGAAGGCTCCGGCGCGATCACGCCGCCGTCGAGAATGACGTCCACACGCTTGCCGTATTGCTCTCCGATCTCGGCGGGATCACTCATCAACTCACCTTCCCGGGATTCCACGGACGTGCTGATGATCGGCTGTCCGAATTCCTGGACCAGCATCAGGCAGATGCGGTTGTCCGGAACGCGGATGCCCGTGGTCTGGCGCTTGGGAAGGATGATTTTCGGCACGAGTCGGGAGGCCTGGAGAATGAAGGTGTAGGGGCCGGGCAGGAGCCGCTTCATCGTCCGGTAGGCGTAGTCCGTGACGATGGCGTAGCGGCTGATGTCCTTGAGATCGGCGCACACGAAACTGAGCGGCTGCTTCTTGTCGCGATGCTTGATTTCGTAGATCCGCTCGATGCCGTGCTTGTTGTAGAGATCGCAGCCCAGGCCGTAGACCGTGTCCGTCGGATAAATGATGAGGCCTCCATCCCTGAGGATTTCGACAGCCTTCCGGATCAGGCGCAACTGCGGATTGTCTCTGTGGATCGACAGGATCATCGCATTTCCCGCATCTTTCCGAAACCGGAGTATTTTCTATCAGAAAGATAAGGTCTTATCAACGAGCTTGTTTGTTGCGGTTGAGCCTGTCCTTGCTCAGCTTGTACTGGATGCTGTCCACGAGCGCGTGCCAGCTCGCCTCGATGATGTTCGTGGACACGCCGACGGTGCTCCAGACGTCGCGGTCGTCCCGCGAATCGAGCAGCACGCGCACCTTCGCCGCCGTCCCCTCGCTCCCCTCCAGCGTGCGGACCTTGAAATCCACCAGATGCATCTCCCGGATCTGGGGGTAGAACTTGGCCAGGGCCTTCCGCAGGGCGTGGTCGAGCGCGTTGACGGGCCCGTTCCCTTCGGCGGCCGTCAGTTCGTGCTCGTCTCCCACGCAGACCTTCACCATCGCCTGCGACAGCGGCGCCCGGTCTCCCGTCTTCGAATTCAGGACCTGGAAGCACTCCAGCCGGAAGGGTTCTTTGAAGGCGCCGGTGATCTTCTTGACGAGGAGCGACAGCGACCCGTCGGCGGCGTCGAAGGAATACCCCTCGTTCTCCATCTTCTTGATCTCCCGGACGATCCTGCGGCTGATTCCGGGATCGTCGCCCAGCGGAATGCCCAGTTCCCGGGCCTTGTAGGCGATGTTGCTCTTCCCGGCCAGGTCCGAGACGAGAACGCGCCGCTCGTTGCCCACGCCCTCGGGGGCGATGTGCTCGTAGGCGGCGCTGTTCTTGATGATGGCGCTGACGTGCACGCCGCCCTTGTGGGCGAAGGCGCTCCGGCCGACGAAGGGGCGGCTGCGCACCGGCTTCACGTTGGCGGTCTCGCTCACGAAGTTCGAAAGGACGGTCAGCTGCTGCAGGGACGATTCGGGAAGGCAGCGGAAGCCCATCTTCAGCTGCAGGTTCGCGACGACCGGAATCAGGTCGGCGTTTCCGCACCGCTCGCCCAGGCCGTTGATCGTGCCTTGGACCATCCGCACGCCCAGACGGACCGCCGCGAGGGTGTTCGCGACGGCCAGGTCGCCGTCGTTGTGTACGTGGATCCCGGCCCGCCCCGCGGGGAGGAGCGACAGGACCTCTCCGGTGATCGCCGCGACCTCGTGCGGCAGCGTCCCGCCGTTCGTGTCGCACAGGACGATCCAGTCCGCGCCGGCGGAGAGCGCCGTCTCGACGGTCCTGCGAGCGTATTCCGGGCAGTTCTTGAAGCCGTCGAAGAAATGCTCGGCGTCGTAGACGACTTCCTTCCCCCGGGCCTTCAGGTATTCGACGGATTCCCGGATCATGAGGAGGTTTTCCGCAAGCGGGATGTTCAGGATCTCGTGAAGATGGAGGTCCCAGGATTTGCCGAAGATCGTCACGACCGGCGTCCCCGCCTTCAGCAGGGTTTGGATGTTCCGGCACCGGGAGGGGCGGATCCGCGGCCTGCGGGTGCTGCCGAAGGCCGAGAGCTTCGCCTGACGGAAGGGGACGGCCTTGGCGAGCTCGAAGAAGCGCATGTCCTTCGGGTTGGAGCCGGGCCATCCGCCCTCGATGTACGGAAACCCCAGCTCGTCGAGACGCAGCGCGATGCGCAGTTTTTCCTCCGCTGAAAAGTTGATCCGCTCGCCCTGGTTTCCGTCGCGGAGCGTCGTGTCGTAGATCGTTACCGGCTGTTCTTTCATGTCGTCCTCCGAAAATAAAAAACCGTTATCAGGAGGCCTGATAACGGTTTTGCTGTTGGTGTGAGCGGATGTCACGAAGCGGCGGTCAGGTCTCCACGGTATGCGGGCCCAATAATGATGCCCGCGATCATAATGGATATGACGATGCCGATCGTGATCACTGTCATGCTGTCGTTCCCTCTCCTTTGCGGGGAGGGTTTCCTATAGAATGCCCCCGGTCGTTTGTCAACGGTAAAATCTTCCGGCCCGGCCGCCGCGTCGGCCGCGTCCGGCGCTATGCCGGCCGCCTGAGCCAGGCAAGGACCTCGCCGAGACGCCGGGTGTTGAGGACGTCTTTCGGGCCGCACCACCCGCGGCGCGCCGTGCCGATGCCGAAGCGCATGAGCGAAAGGTGGTCGGCGGCGTGGGCGTCGGTCCCGATCGCGAGCATCACACCGCGGTCGCGCGCCTGGCGGATGTGGGCGGCGTTGAGGTCCAGGCGGTCCGGCATGGCATTGATTTCCAGCGCCTTGCCCCAGCGGGCGGCGGCCTCGATGACCGCCGCCATGTCCAGACTGGCGGGTTCGCGCCGCCCGATGAGCCGGCAGGTCGGATGGGCGAGGATGTCCACGTGGGGGTTCTCGAGGGCTGCGACGACGCGCCGCGTCATCTTCTGCTCGCTCTGGGAGAGGGAGGAGTGGACGGCGGCGATGACGACATCGAGTTCCGCGAGCGCCTCGTCAGAAAGGGCGAGCCGTCCGTCGGCCTTGATGTTGACCTCGACGCCCGCAAGGAGCCGCGTCCGCTTTCGCGTGCGGTTGATGGCGCGGATCCGCTCCGCCTGGCTGCGGAGCCTGTCGGCGGCAAGACCGTTGGCGATCCCGAGCCCCGCCGAATGGTCGGTGACGACGAGGTACTCGTAGCCGAGGGCCTCGGCGGCCGCGGCCATTTCCTCCAGCGTCGCCTGCCCGTCACTCCAGTCGGTATGGGTGTGGAAGTCCCCGCGGACGTCGCCGGGCTCTAGGAGGCGGGGCAGAGCGCCGTGGGCGGCGAGGTCGATCTCCCCCTGGTTTTCCCTTACCTCCGGGGGGATGAAGGCGAGACCCAGGCGGCCGTAGAAGGACGCTTCGTCGGTGAAGGTCTCGATCTTGCCCATGGCGTCCGCGATCCCGTACTCGCTGAGACTGAGGCCCATCCTCTGGGCGAAGGCGCGCAGGGCGATGTTGTGGTCGCGGCTGCCGGTGAAATGCTGGAGAAGAGATCCGAAGGATTCGTGCGCGACGATGCGGAGGTCTGCCTGGAGGTTTCCCGGAAGGAGGACGCTGGCCTTCGTCGTCCCCCGGGCGAGGACCTCGACGACTTGCGGCAGTCCGACAAAGGCGGCGATGGCCGCTTCCGGGTCGGCGGCGGTTGCCATGATGTCGATGTCGCCCACCGTTTCCCGGAAGCGCCTCAGGCTGCCGGCGGGCGTGAGGTTCCGGACGCCGGGCACCTTGCGGAGCGCCGCCATGATCTCCTCGACGGCCGGCAGCGCCGCGCCCAGCGGGTAACGCCGGTCCTTGCGGCGGAACGCGCGGACCTCCCGCAGGATCTTCTCGGCCGTTTTTTCTCCCATGTGCGTCAGGGAGGCGATGCGGCCGTCCGCAGCCGCGCGCTCCAGGTCGTCGACGGACCGGACATCCAGCTCCGCGGCGAGGCGGTAGGCGGTCTTGGGGCCTACGCCCGGCACGGCCATGAGGTCGAGGACGCCGGGAGGCATGCCCGCCTTCAGCTCCTCGTAGGCGGCGAGCCGGCCCGTCCGCAGTAGTTCCTCGCTCTTCGTCGCGACGGCCTCGCCGACACCGGGAATCTCCCGGAAGTCCTCTCCAGCGGCGAGCATGGTGCTCATCTCCCGCGGCAGCTGCTTGATCGACTCGGCGGCGCGCCGGTAGGCCCGGATCTTGAAGGGGTTGTCGTTCTTCATCTCCAGGAGGTCCGCCATATTCAGGAAGACTGTTGCGATCTCGGAATTGGTCATAGGTCCACCGTCCAATTGTCGTCGTGAGGAGTGAATCGACGCGGCGATCCCGATTTTCCCTTGTCCGTACCGTCCTCATCCCCTCCAGGAAGGCCGCCCCTTCATCCCTTTCCGGACGGTATCCGGCAGCCATTCCATCTTCCGGATGCCGTGGCGGGCGAGGAGCCTGGAAGTCCGGCCCGCCGTGTCGCGGCAGCCACGCACGCGAGCCCCAGAGGGGAGCGGCGTCACGGTGATCCTTTCGGTGTTGGCGGGAATCAGGAGGACTTTCATGGCGCACATCCCCGGCAAATGTCTTCCAGCCCTATGGTAGCCTGGAACGACACGATTTGCATCTTTTTTGATGGATGTGCCTCCCGCCCGTCTCATCAGCCCATTCCTTCCGTATGGATGCAGTCTCCGCAGGCAGCGGACTTGAACTCCCTTGCCGCGTTTCGTGAAGTACTTGCCGGATTTCAGCCCGCCGTTGACAGCCGTAGCAGTTTTTCCATATAGTGCCGCTGTTCCTTTGCGACGTCTTCTCCTTCCGGAGGTGGGCCGATACGATGAACCTGCAGGGCATGCTCGGGTTGGCATTCTTGATCGGCGTTGCCTGGCTGATCAGCGAAAACCGGAAGCAGGTGCGGATCAAGACGGTCCTCGCCGGACTGATCGCCCAGTTCGCGATCGCGATGGTCTTCCTCAAGGTCGCCTTTTTCCGCGACGTCTTTCTCCTCCTGAACCGGGCCGTGGAGATCCTCGACCGGGCCACGACGGCGGGCACGACCTTCGTGTTCGGCTACCTGGGCGGCGGCCGGCTGCCCTTTGCCGAAACCGAGCCCGGCGCCAGCTTCGTTTTCGCCGCCAAGGCGCTGCCGATCGTCCTGGTGGTCAGCGCCCTGTCTTCGGTTCTTTTCTACTGGCGCGTGCTCCCCTGGATCGTCCGCGGTTTCTCCTGGATGTTACGGCGGACGATGAATATCGGCGGGGCCGTGGCCGTGGGTGCGGCGGCGAACGTCTTCCTGGGGATGGTGGAGGCGCCGCTCCTCATCCGTCCCTATCTCGCCCGGCTGACGCGCAGCGAGCTCTTCGTCACGATGACCTGCGGCATGGCCAACATCGCCGGCACGGTCATGGTGATCTACGCCCTCATCCTGGGGCGCGTGATGCCGGACGCCCTCGGGCACATCCTCGTCGCCTCGATCATCAGCACGCCGGCGGCGATCCTGCTGTCGCTGATCATGATCCCGGAGACCGGGGAAGTCACGGACGGCTGCGCCGAACCCCCGCAGGCGGCGACGGGCACGATGGACGCCGTCGTGAAGGGGACGGCGGACGGGATCGTGCTCCTCATCAACATCGTCGCCATGCTGATCGTCCTCGTCGCGCTCGTGGCCCTCGTCAACGAGGGGCTGGCGCTGCTGCCGGCGGTGGCGGGGAAACCGCTCACGCTGCAGCGCATCCTCGGCTGGCTTTTCGCGCCCGTCGCCTGGCTCATCGGCGTCCCCTGGTCCGAGGCACTGACGGCGGGATCGCTCCTGGGGACGAAGACGGTCCTCAACGAATTCGTCGCCTACGTGGACCTGGCCGCCCTCCCTGCGGGCGCCCTGAACCCGCACAGCCAGCGGATCATGATCTACGCCCTGTGCGGCTTCGCCAACCTGGGGAGCCTGGGGATCCTCATCGGCGGGATGGGCGCCATGGCCCCGGAGAGGCGTCGCGAGATCGTGGCGCTGGGCGGGAAGACCATCGTCTCCGGGACGATGGCGACCTGCATGACCGGCGCGATCGTGGGGATTCTGTAGGGCCCGGGAATGGGCGGGCCGCGGCAAGGAGAATCATCGATGGCACACAGGACCGGGAAGAAACCCGCCGGAATCGTCCCCGTATCGACGGACGAAGCGATCGGCGCCGTCGAGGCCCTGGCCAGGGAGATCTGGACGGAGCACTACACGCCGATCATCGGCAAAGCGCAGGTCGACTACATGCTGGAGCATTTCCAGTCGCGGGAGGCGATCGCCGGACAGATCCGGGAGGGGTACGCCTATTTCCTGCTTGAGGAAGGCGGGGAGAGGGTCGGCTATCTGAGCATCCAGCCCCGGCAGAATGAGCTCTTCCTCAGCAAAATCTACGTGAAGGTCTCCGAGCGCGGCAAGGGACATGCAAGAGCGGCGGTGCATTTCGTCGAGGGTTTCGCGCGGGAACGGCATCTGACGCGGATCACTCTTACGGTGAACAAGAACAACAGCGGTTCCATCCGGGCATACGAGCGACTGGGCTTCGAGAAGGTCGAGGACCTGGTTCAGGATATCGGCGGCGGGTTCGTCATGGACGACTACCGGATGGAAAAGAGCCTGAAGGGCGGAAAGGAAACCATGAAAGCCGATATTCCGAAACTCATCGAAACGTTGGCAAAGAACAACATCCCGGCTTTCTATGTGCGGGACGCCAGAGAGGCGTTCGCGAAGGTGATGGCCATGATCCCCGAAGGCAGCAGCGTCGGCCTCGGGGATTCGCTCACGCTGGAGCAGATCGGCGTGATCGACGCGCTGGAAAAGGGAAACTATGCCTTCTTCAATTCCTGGCGGGACGGCCTCAGCCAGGAGGAGCGCATGGAACTCAAGCGGCGTTCCCTTGTCTCGGACGTTTTCGTGACCGGCACCAACGCGCTGACGCTCGACGGGAAGATCGTCAACGTGGACGCCCTCGGGAACCGGACGGCGGCCATGCTCTTCGGCCCGCGCAAGGTCATCGTCGTCGTCGGCGTCAACAAGATCGTCGCCAACCTCGAAGAGGCCCTCAAGAGGATCAGGACCATCGCTGCGCCGCAGAATGTGAAACAGAAGACGCACTTCCATCCGACGCCTCCCTGCGGTATCACCGGGGAATGCGGCGACTGCAGCGGGCCCTGGCGGATCTGCAACAAGACGGTCATCATCGAGCGTCAGCTCGACAACGAGCGGTACAAGCCGCTGATCACGGTCGTGATCGTCGGCGAGCAACTGGGATTATGAAGGTTCAAGGAGGAGTCATGACAATCCACCCCTCGACGGACTCAGGGGATAGAAGCGGGAATGGCTATGTGTCTGGCGAGGCTTGACCTGGCGGGACAACTGATTTGTCATGCCGGACCTGATCCGGCATCCAGCTTGATGGATTCCCGCTTGCGCGGGAATGACAGGAAGGAAAAGGAATATTTGTCGTCCTCGCGAACGCGGGGACCCAGTGCCCTGATTACGCACCGGATGTGGAAGACAAAGACCAAGACACTGGATGGGAAAGCGGCCGTTGCCCCAGCTTTCCGAGCAGTCAATCAAGTTTTCGGCGGCCTGCCGCAATCTCTTCCAGCGGCCGCCGCTTCAGGAGGGTGATCCGTTTGCCGTGGACTTCGATGAGGCCGGCTTCGGACATCCGGGCCAGGGTCCGGGAGACGGATTCTCCCGTCGTGCCCAGCAGATTGGCCAGCACGCCCTTCTTGATATCCAGGTCGAACATATCGGCGCCGTTTTTCAGTCCCTGCAGGTGAAGCAGATAGGTCGCCAGGCGTTCGGGAACGCCGCGCAGGGAAAGGTTCTCGATGGTCTGCGCGAATTCCCTCAGCCGCGACGAGAGAATCCCCATCATGTTCATCGCGAGATAAGGATCGCTCCTGAATTTCCGGATGAGCGCGGCAGCCGGGAAGAAAACCGTCCGGCTCTGCTCGAGCGCCTCGGCATTCGCCGGGTACTTGCCGCCCTCGAAAACGGTGATCTCCGCGAAGGAGTCTCCCGGCTCGATGATGTGAAGGATCTGTTCCTTCCCCTCCGGGGAGAGCTTGAAGATCTTCACCTTGCCGGAAAACAGGATGTAGAAGCCGCTGGCCGGCTCGTCCTCCACGAAAACAGTTTCCCCTTGCCGGAAGGACCGCAGCGTTGTAATCTTGGACAGGTCGTCCAGTTCGCGCGGCGGAAGACCCCTGAAAAGGGGAAGCCTCGCCAGGAAGTTCACGACGTTCATCTCCGTCTCCTCCTCTCCGGATCGGTCAAGGATCGGGTCCGCATTGTAACAGAATTTCTTTTTTTGACACAGATCAAGGAACGGGGGGCAAAGAAGTCGTAGGGTCGGGGGAAAGAAGCGGCAGAGATTCTTTCGCGGCAGGAGGTTTCTCATGTTCTGTACCCAGTGCGGCGGATGTGGCGCAACTGGACGAAGCAATGTCGATGGTGAAAGGAGGTTTCTCATGTTCTGTTATCAGTGCGAACAAACGGCAAAAGGCGAGGCGTGCACCAAGGTCGGGGTCTGCGGAAAACAGCCCGATGCGGCGGCGATGCAGGATCTGCTGGTCTATACCCTCGTGGGGCTGGCGCAGCCTGCCGTCGAGGCCCGCGGCCTGGGGATCGCCGTCGACCGCGAAATCGGCGTCTTCACCTCAGAAGCCCTGTTTTCCACGCTCACGAACGTCAACTTCGACCCCGCGCGGTTCGTCCCCTTCCTGAAGGAGGCCGTCGAATACCGGGAACAACTCATGGCGAAGATCAAGGACCGGGGCGGCAGGGCGGCCTATCCGGGTCAGGCATCGGCCTTCCAGCCGGCCGCCACGATCCAGGAGCTCGTTGCGCAGGGGGAGAAGGCGGGGGTGAAATCTTATCCCGGCGCGAATGCCGACGTCGTTTCGCTGAAGCACACGCTCCTCTTCGGCATGAAGGGCATCGCTGCCTATGCGGACCATGCCCAGATCCTGGGGCAGGAGGACGATGCGGTTTATGCTTTCCTGTACAAGGGTCTGGTGGCGCTGGCCGACGCATCCCTCGATCTTAACGCTTGCCTCGATCTGGTCCTGGAGTGCGGCAAGATGAACGTGCGGGCGATGGAGCTGCTCGACGCCGGCAACACGGGCCGCTACGGCCATCCGGTCCCGACGAAGGTCCCGCTGGGGGCGAAGAAGGGGAAGGCGATCCTCGTTTCCGGGCACGACCTCCGCGACCTGGAAGAACTGCTCAAGCAGACCGAGGGCAAGGGGATCTCCATCTACACCCACGGCGAGATGCTGCCCGCCCATGGCTATCCGCAGCTCAAGAAGTACCCTCATTTCTACGGCCATTACGGAACGGCCTGGCAGAACCAGTTCAGGGAGTTCTCCGAATTCCCCGGCCCGATCCTCATGACGACGAACTGCATCCAGCGTCCCCAGTCGGCCTACAAGGACCGGATCTTCACGTCCGGCGTCGTCGGATGGCCGGACACGGTGCACATCGCCGACCGCAACTTTTCGGCCGTCATCGCCAAGGCCCTTCAGATGCCGGGATTCCCCGTGGACCGTGAGGCGAAGACCGTGCTGACGGGTTTCGGCAGGAACGCCGTCCTGGGCGTAGCGGGCAAGGTCATCGACCTGGTCAAGAGCGGAAAGATCCGGCACTTCTTCCTCGTGGGCGGCTGCGACGGGGCAAAACCGGGGCGCGACTACTACACGCGGTTCGTCGAGCAGGTCCCGAAGGACTGCGTCGTCCTGACGCTGGCCTGCGGGAAGTTCCGTTTCTTCGACAAGGAACTGGGCGACATCGACGGCATCCCGCGGCTCCTGGACGTCGGGCAGTGCAACGACGCGTACTCGGCCGTGCAGATCGCCCTGGCCCTCGCCGGGGCATTCAAGACGGGCGTGAACGACCTGCCGCTTTCGCTGGTCCTTTCCTGGTACGAGCAGAAGGCCGTGGCCATCCTGCTGAGCCTGCTGGCCCTGGGGATCAAGGACATCCGCCTGGGGCCGTCGCTGCCCGCGTTCGTGACGCCGGCGGTGCTGGACGTTCTGGTGAAGAATTACGGGATCAAACCGATTTCGACGCCGGAGGCGGACCTGAAGGCGATCCTTGGATAGTATATAGGAAGGACAGCGCCCATTTCCTTCAAAGGGGCGCTGTCCCTGTTTTGCTGCTTTGGTGTTTTGAGACAGGAGGAAGCCATGGTTGAAGATTGGATTGCCAATGCGTATCAGGGGCTGTCGCGCCGCCAATTCCTCACCAGGATGGGCGCGGTGGGAGTCGGCATTGCGGGATTTGCCATCGCCGCAACGCCCGTCGCAGGGCAGGTCGTAAGCACCCCGGCGGATCGGCTCGCGACGGCGGACGGGAAGGTGCCGAGCGGGGACTTCCCGATCCCGATCTATGAGGCGAGGCCTGCGGCGGCCGGCAGATACCCCGTCGTGCTCGTGATCCCGGAGATCTTCGGGATGCACGAGCATATCAAGGATGTGGCGCGCCGTTTCGCCGCGGCGGGATTCCTTGGCATCACCTTCGAACCGTACGCCCGGGAGGGCGGCGTCCTGCACCTTTCCGATATCGCCGCCGTGAGGAAGGTCGTCGATCCCATTCCCGACGCCCGCGTGATGGCGGATCTCGACGCGGTCGCAGCCTACGCCAAGGGGCACCCGGCGGCGCGGGCCGACCGGATCGGCGTGACGGGTTTCTGCCGCGGCGGCATGTATACGCTCCTCTACGCAGCGCACAATCCCGGCATCAAGGCCGCCGTCGCCTGGTACGGTCAGATTCGACCGACCGTCACGCCCGGCGTCCGCAGCGAGGGGCCCCTGGACGTCGCGGGCCGGATCGGAGCGCCCATCCTCGGCCTCTACGGCGGCGAGGACCTGGGCATCCCCGTCAGCGATGTGAAGGAAATGGAAGCGGTTCTTAAAAAGGCGGGGAAAACGGCGGATTTCGTGGTCTATCCAGGTGCGCCGCACGCCTTCTATGCGGACTACAGGCCCAGCTTCAGGCCCGAGGCGGCCGCCGACGCCTGGCGCCGCTGCGTCGCCTGGTTCGACCGGTATCTGAAGTAGCAGGAAAAGGACGGCGCCCATCCGGGCAAAACGGGCGCCGTTCCTATTGGATCCGGCCGTCGAAGACGGTCCGGTCTCCCTGGCGGCGGCAGACGAGGACCTCGATGTTCAGCAGGCGGAGTCTTTCCTCGTACTCCGCCGGCACCCCGGCCGGCAGGGCGAGATGGAGCCGCAGCGCGGAACCGGTTCCCCCGAGCACAAGGCGTCCCACGGCCGCCTGGATGTCGGCGGGGGACGCGGTGTCCGCAACGGCGAAGGCGGCGCGAATCTCGCCGCGGCCGTCGACGGCGGAAAGATCCCACCGGTCGTCGTTCGCCGCTCCGTAGCCCTGTTTCTTCAGCGCGTCCGCCAGGTCCCGCACGACCAGGGATCGTTCGCACGCGGCGGCAAGATCCGTCTCGCAGGCCGGTTCCTTCCCGCCGTATTCCTCTTCCCGGAACCGGACTTCGCCTAGGCCGAGCTCCAGCTGGGGATCCGGCGGTGCGGCGGATTCCTTCAAACGCACCACCTTGCGGACGAACTGCGCCATCTGCCGGGCAAACGACGGCGAGTTGAGGCAGCCGATCACGGCCGCCGCCGTTTCGACGCCGCCGTCGTCCGCGAAGGCCCAGGTTCCCCGGTAACGCTCCTCGAAGAGGGATTTTCCCACCCCGCGCCTGCCGCCGCCGAGCTTTCCCCGGTGCAGCACGAAGAGCCGGCCGGAGCCGTCTTTCGCGAAAGCCCCCCCGATTCTGCGGTCGATTCCCTGCAGCGGGAAATTGACTTCGCAGGTCATGGGGACGCTTGCCTTCGCCCGCGGCCGTCCCACGCCGAATGCGTTCCAGTACTTGCCGGCCGTCTTCTTGGTGTAGGCCCAGATTCCCAGGCGGCTCGACCATGCGATCCGGGCCCGGAAACTGGCGCCCGGATGGCTCAATTCGACGGGAATGCGCTCGTCAAGGCTGGGCCTGAGACCGCGAATGAAGCGGCGGTAGCTCCCGCGGATCGCGGCTTCGTCTGTGAGGATCTTCAGCATGAACGTCTTGCTCCTTTCGGTTGCAAGAGCAGCAGGGGGTTCGCCGGCCGCGTACAAAGAATGACTTTCCCGGCGGCCGGTCAGTCGAGGCGTTTGCGGAAGAAGCCGATCGCGCCGCTGAAAACGACGATGCCGAGGACGGCGAGCGCCGCAAACTGGGGCCAGAGGATCTCCATGCCCACCCCCTTGAGGAAGATCCCCCGGATGATGACGAGAAAATAGCGCAAGGGATTGAGGTATGTCAACAACTGGACGACGAAGGGCATGTTCGCGATGGGGAAGACGAAGCCGCTCAGCATGAAGATCGGAAGAATGAAGAAGAACGTCGTCATCATCGCCTGCTGCTGGGTCGAGGACACCGTCGAGATGAAGAGTCCCATCCCGAGGGTGCTCAGGAGAAAGACCAGCGTCGCCAGAAGCAGGCAGGCGGCGCTGCCCGCCATGGGGATGGCGAACCAGTAGACGGCCAGGATCGTGATCGCGATCATCTGGACGATGGAGATGATGATGTAGGGGATCGTCTTGGCCGCGATGAGCTCGACGACCGTCAGCGGCGTCACGATGAGCTGCTCCATGGTCCCTGCCTCCTTCTCCTTGATGATGGCGATGGAGGTGAGCAGGAACGAGATCAGCATCACGATGAAGGCGACGATGCCCGGGACGAAGAAGTGCTGGCTGTCGAGATTCGGGTTGTACCAGGTGCGCAGGCGGAGGTCGATCCGCCCGTAGTCCAGGCGCTGGGCGTACAGATCGCCCAGCAGTTGCCGGTTCAGCCGGTCCAGGACGGAGCTCGTGTAGGCGATCCGGATGGAGGCCATGTTGCTCATGCTCCCGTCGGCGAGGATCTGGATGTCCGCCGTCCGGCGCTCGCGGATCCGGCGGGCGAAGTCCGGGGGCACCTTGACGCCCATGTCGACCTTGCCGCGGATCAGCGCCTCTTCCATCTGCCGCTCGTTGTCCACGGGGTGCGTGATGCGGAAGATGCCGTTGCCGGTCAGCGCCCGGGCGAGTTCGCGGCTCTCGGGGGTGCGGGACTGGTCGAGCATCGCGACGCGGATGTCCCGGATGTCGTAGTTGACGACGTAGCCGAAGACGAGGATCTGGATGATCGGCATGACGATCAGGACGCGGCGGCTCTTGGGGTCCCGGAAGAGCTGGATGAACTCCTTGCGGACGAATTCGCGGATGCGGAGCCGGTTCATGTCACAGCCCCTCCTTCTTCAGCAGCACGACGTTGATCGCCCCCAGCAGCAGAACCATGAAACCGAGGACGGCGAAATCGCGCCAGAGATCGGCGAATCCCAGGTTCTTCAGATAGATGCCGCCCAGGATGTCGATGTAGTAGGTGGCCGGCACGATGTAGGTGAGGAGCTGGAGGATTTGGGGCATGTTGACGATGGGGAAGACGAAATTGGACAGGAGCAGCGAGGGCAGGTACGTGATGAGGATCGCCCCCTGGTTGGCGATGAGCTGCGACTTGGTGACCGTCGAGATGAGCAGGCCGAGCGCGAGGGCCACGGCGATGTAGATGGAGGAAGCCGCGACCATGAGGCCGAAGCCGGACTTCATGACCACGCCGAAGAGCGTCTGGCCCATGAGGATCGCGATCAGGACGTCCGTGAGAGCGATGAAGAAATAGGGGATCGACTTGCCCACGAGGACGTCCGCGGCCGTGATGGGCAGCGAGCGGAGCGTCTCCATGGTGCCGTTCTCGTACTCGCGGGCGATGACCAGCGAGGTGAGGATGGCCGCCACGATCATGATGATGAGGGCGATGATCCCCGGGACGATGAAATTCCGGCTCTCCAGGTCTTCGTTGAACCAGACCCGGATCCTCCCGTCGACGGGCGGGTTCATGGGTTCCAGTCCCCGGCGGTCCAGGAACGCCTCGAGCATCTTTCGGTTGTAGCGCTCCACGAAGGCGTTCATGTAGGCGCGGGAGATGTTCGCGAAGTTCGGATCGCTTCCGTCCAGCAGGACCTGCAGAGGCGCCTCCCGATCCGACCGGATCCTGTCCGTCCATCCCGGGGGGAGAACGACGGCCATCGTCGCCTCGCTCCGGTCGATCATGGCACCGGCGGCCTTTGCGTTTTCGGGGTGGGCGACGATCCGGAAATAGGGGGAGGCGTCGAGACTGAGCAGGAAGTCGCGGCTCAGATCGGTCCGGTCCTGGTCCACGGCCGCGACCTCGACGTTGTCGACGTCGAGGCTCAGGGCGTAGCCGAACAGGAGGATCAGGATGACCGGGATGGCGAAGGCCAGGAAGAGGCTCCGGAAGTCGCGGACCAGGTGATAGACTTCCTTGCGGGCGATCGCCGCGACGTTTCTCAGCTGCATGGGCCGCTCCGGGACATGAGTTTCACGAAGGCGTCGTCGAGATCGGCGTCGCCCTTTTCCGGGCAGGCCGCCGCGACGATCTCCGCCGGGCTTCCCGCCGCGACGATCTTCCCTTCGTTGATCATGACGATCCGCTGGCAGTTGGCGGCCTCGTCCATGTAGTGCGTGGTCACGAAGATCGTGATGCCGCCCGCGGCGAGCTCGGCGATGAACCTCCAGAAATGGCGGCGGGTGACGGGGTCCACCCCGGAGGTCGGCTCGTCCAGGAACAGGATGTCCGGTTTGTGGAGGAGCGAACAGCCCAGCGCCAGGCGCTGTTTCCATCCCGGCGGCAGGTCCCTCGTCGGCCGGTCGCGGACCTCGTTCAGACGCGCCATGCCCAGGACC